>Ga0302320_10000490_pt1 | contig 94831 bp, 57 predicted proteins | sample Bog_T0_3_FD_202130 | JGI IMG/M metagenome (GOLD analysis project Ga0302320, IMG submission 202130) | Peat permafrost microbial communities from Stordalen Mire near Abisko, Sweden - Bog_T0_3 | ecosystem: Environmental > Terrestrial > Soil > Wetlands > Peat | place: Sweden: Abisko, Stordalen Mire... | reverse complement strand
TCGAGCGCTATCAGGCATTCGGAGTGGGCGCGGCTGAACCGCGCACCCCTGGGTTACTTCTTGACCTTGTAACTCACCGACTCCCAGGAGAGGTTTCCGGCCGCATCCATCGCCAGCACAATGAACTCGTTCGCGCCCGGCGAGCTGGTATCGACTGTGGCCGACAAGGTTCCGGTATTGTGAGTCGCGCCGGGGGAGTAGAGGCTGTCACCGCAGAGAATCACTCCGGAGGTTGCATCCTGGCAGGAGTAGCTGGCCGTCACCACTTGACCGACGGCGTAGGTTCCCTGGGCGGACGGCTTTGGCGAAAGCGTCGGGCCGGAGATCGACGGCGGAACGGTATCCACCTTGATGGGATAGGTGTAGAAGCCGGTTGACCAGCTCCCGCCGGCATCCTGCCAGAACTTCAATTCCTCGGTGCCGGCGCAATCCTGGGCGTAATAGTGCAGCAGGTAGCGTCCGTCGGCGAGGCCGGTGATGGTCTGGTCCCCGGGCCTGAAATCCGGGGCCACCGAGGGGCCTGGGTTGGCCGGAGTCGGAGTCGGGCAACCCTGGGGGTTGGTTACGGCGACGTCGGTTGGAATCGGTTCTCCGGGGGTGGGCACACTGTTGGCCGCGGAGATGCCGTAGGTGATGCTGGCGATGGGAGACGGGATGAATTTGCCGGCTCCCGGCAGATGCACGCCTTTCAGATTCGGCGGCTCGCTGACAAACTTCACCTTGACGGTGTGGCTGCTGATCCAATGATCGGGCCATTCGTTCTTCACACTGACCGTCGTTCGGTCTTCCGGCACATTGGCGATGCTGATAAAGGTTGAGTTGGGGTGGGTTGTGAGCATCTGGCCGGTGAAGGTCCCCGGGCCGGTGAAGCTGACCAGCAGGTTCTGCGGGCAGGGCAGTTTCTCCAACCCCGATGCGGGGTCGAATGCGCAGAGGCCGCCATCCCATCCTTCGCTGGCCATCAGGAAGCCGATGCCCTCATGGAAGGTTCGGCCGTCGGGCGTGTGAATATCGTGCAAGGCGAACGCCGGGCCGTCGAAGACATCCTGAATGGTCTCGTTTCGGACGGAGGAAACCGGGCATTGCGCTCCGCTTGCGGTCGCGCCTGTGCCGATTTTGCATTCCAGGGTGAAGAGCTTGCAGGCAGGCTGGCCGCTGGGCAGCAATTCCCCGGAATGCACCAGGCAGTGGGAAGTGGCGAACGAAGTATGAGGGGCCCAGACGGGCTGGAATGTGTCCGGGTCCAGCGGCTGATCGCCGACCTGGGGAATGGTCCCGTCGGTGATGGTCAAGCTCCCGGCCGCCTGCGCCGCGGTCAAGTCGTACTCGAACCCGATGGACTGATTGGCGAGGGGATCGAAGGAGAAATCCTGATCCAACTCGTCCGGCGTAGGGTCGGATTGCGAGATCGGGTTGCCGGAGACAGAGGCGGGCCCGGTCACGCCCGACATGGCGCAATTGGTGTTGAGATAGACATTGGTGTTGGCCAGGTAACCACCCTCGTCCTGCAAGTCGAACTTGACCTGCTGCGTTCCCTGAACCAGGCTCGATGCGATGCTGATGGGGGACACGCCCCCGCTGGCCACATAGAGGTCGGGGTCCTGTCCGACAATGGAACTCGCCAGGCCTTCGTAGTAGGGGGTGAAGCAGCTCTGGAATGGGCCCACACTCGAGGTGTCGATGCCGCCGAGGCAGACGTTCGAAGGGCCGGTCACGACTCCGTTGGCGGTTACCGTAACGTTGATGTTGTTGTCCACGAGAAGATTTCCGGAGTTATCGGGGGTGGACGAAAGAGAGGCCATGATGGGCGGCGCCGGGCAGCTCAGGGTTACTGTGGCGCTGTTGAAGACCACTGCGCTGGCGCCGTATCCCGTGCCGTTGGCCGAAGGCCTTACGTTGACCGGCGCGAACACCTGGATGGAATTGAAGGATACATGGGCTGCATCGGGGTGTGCATGCACGTGTTTCCTGACCACCGGGGCGGAATCCTGGGCCAGCAATGCCGGAGCCCACACAACAAGACAACTCATCGCCACGCATATGCGGCGTAAAGCCTTATCGTTCAATTGCATAAGACCCCTTTCGACCGTGGCCTCCGGTCGTGTTGTGAGGTACATCAGGGCACAGGGAACCCGAACGCAGGTGACGGAGCATTGAGTCGAATTCCAGGGAGGAAGAGGGTGCAGGCGCAACACTGCGCGTTGACCACGTGCAAGGTCAAGCCGATTTAACTACGCATGCCCGAAGCTGTCAACAGCAAAATAGGCATGGCTGCTGGAAGAACAAGTCACTCTAACACTGAGCAAGAGGGGCGCTCGCGGCCAGAGGCGGCTTGCGCCCGCGAGTTACTTGGCCGTGGCACTGGCCGAGAAGTTGCTGACTTCCAGCCCTAGCCCGCCGTCCCACACCTCAAAGCCCATCTCGATGTCGATGAGGTACCAGGAGTCTTGCAAGCTTCCCCGCGACACGGCATCGGTGAAGAAGGGCACAAGAGCAAGATTGGTTACAGACGATGTGGCGGGAGTCAGCACATAGGAGATCACATTCCAGGAAGGGCTGCTTCCCTCGACACCTGTCCACACCTCCCAGGAAACGCCGTCGATCGTCTCCGTGGCTGTTTTCGTACCGTAAGGCTGCGGAGTTCCGTTGTGATTGATCCAGATCATCACTTCCGTGCCGTTGGGCTGGCCCGAAGCCTGCGCGGTTTGATTGAACCAGATGTCGTAAGCGACGTCATAGTTGCCGGTCGGCATTTCTGTCGTGTTGACGCTGGTGCTTGCCGACGCCAGATGGCTCAACTGGATGGGCAAGCTGCCGGTCGCGCTGCAGTCGCCCCAATGGCATCCCCAAAAGATGGAGGCATAAGCGGCCGGTGCGTTGCTGCCCAGGGCGGTCTGATCGAACGCCGCGGTGGTGAGCGTGAAGCCCGCGCCGTTCACCACGGCGCACTGCTGAAGTGAGGAGTCCCACTCGTCCTGCTGGTAGATGTACTCGCCGCTATCGATGGAGATTGTGCCGAACGTGGCGCACGTCGATTGGCCCGCCACAACCTGGAAGCTCGCTGCGCCGCTCGCCGTTCCGGCCTCGTTGACAGTAATGCCGGCAGCGCCCACTGGAAGCTGGGGCACGGTGGCGAGGATGGAGGTCTTGGACCACGCGAGCACCGCCGCCGCGGTTGAGCCAAAGTTCACGGTGCTGGTTCCCTGGGAGGCGCCGAAGTTTGTGCCGGTGATGGTCTCCGTCCAACCGGCAGGAGCGGAGGCCGCGCTGATGGATGCGATGGCCGGCACGGCGCCGGGCGGCGCGGAAACCGTCAGAGTCACGCTGGCCGTCGCGCTGTTGTAGCCGGCTGAGTTAGTGGGCGCAAAGGCGGCGGAGAGCGGGACAGTGCCGGCCGTACTCAGCACGGTACCCGCCGCGGGCTTGTAGGTGAAGACGCCGGGTACACTGGCCACCGCGTCAAGCTGCGTGGAACTGAGCGTGGTTCCTACGGTGACTGCCGCAGGGGCGGGCCAGGTGATGGCCGGCGTTGCTTTGCTCACCTTGATGGTCTGCGAGACAACGGGAGCTGCGGCGTAGATCGCATTGCCGGCCTGGCTGGCGGTGATCACGATGGTTCCTGCGCCGGTGATGATCAGCTCGTTCACGCTGACTGTTGCCGGTCCACTGATGCTGAAGGCCACTTGAAGGCCGGAGTTCACCGTGGCAGTGAGCACCAACGGGCTGGCGCCATAGGTTGCCGTGGCAGCAAGCTGCTTGAAGGTGATGGTCTGCGCAGTCTTGTTCACGGTAACCGCGGCTGCGGCTGAGAATGCCGCAGAGTAGTTGCCATCGCCCCCATAGCTTGCCGTGATGCTGTCATTGCCCATGGGCAGCGAAGTGACTCCGAGTGTAGCTATGCCATTGCTGTTCAGAGCGCCTGTTCCCAACGCGACAGGGCCGATCAGGAAAGTAACCGAGCCGGTGGGCCTTGTCCCAGCGCCGCTCAGCACTGCCGTAAGAGTTATCGACGACCCATAACTCGTCGAGCTTGCCGAAGGCGTCAGCGTGACGGCTGGAATTGCCTTGCTTACCGTCACCTTCAAGGGCGCGGATGTGATCTGGGCATATTGACTGTCGCCGGAATAACTCGCCGTGATGCTGCCTGCTCCGCCGGGCAGCGTGGTTACTGCCAGCATGGCGACGCCGCTGCTGTTCAGAGTGCCTGTGCCCAGCGCGGCAGTGCCATTCAGGAAAGTAACCGTGCCGGTGGGCTTGGCGCCGGAGCCGCTCAGGGCCGCGGTAAAGGTCACCGATGCTCCGTATGTCACCGTGGCGGCGGACGAAGTCAGCAGGGCTGTCGGCGTGATCCTGGTTACGATGATCGTCTGCGAGATTGCCGCCGGGGAATAGTCGCTGTTGCCGGCCTGGTTGGCTGTCAAGACCACCGATCCAGCACCGGTGAAGGTGAGCGTGCTGCCGCTCACGGTCGCCGGTCCGGTCGCACTGAAGGTCAGCGCCAGGCCCGAACTCGATTTTGCCGAGAGCATCAGCGGGGACGCTCCAATGGCAACCGATGCCGGGAGCGGGGCGAACGTGATAGTCTGCGGCGCTTTGGTCACCGTGAGCGTGACCGTAGCTTTGGCTGCGTTGTAGTCGGCGGCCGTCGCCGGAGTAAAAGTGACCGACAGGGTCTGCAACCCGGGATTCAAGAGCGTTCCGGCAGCGGGGGAGTAGGCGAACTTGCCTGTCACCGTTGCGCTGGCATCGAGTTGAGAGGCACCCAGCAGTGTTCCATACGCAATGGACGCCGGTGTTGCCCATGCGATTGCAGGCACACCTCTGCTGACCGTGAACGAGGCCGTTGCAGTGGCGGCGGCATATTTTCCCGCGGCAGCCTGGCTTGCCTTGAGAACAATCGCCTCCACCCCTGTGATGGTGACGGTGGCGCCGGAGACGATCGCGGGTCCGGAGCTGATGCTGTAGGTCACAACCCCGCTGCTTTGCGATTTGGCCGAGACGGTGAAAGGACTATCTCCGAAGGCATGGCTTGGAATGTATGCAAAAGCCAGAGTGGGAGTCAGCAGGGTTCCGGTACCGGTCAGACTCACGGCCTGGGGACTGCCTGCGGCATTGTCGGTCAAAGCGAGCGATGCCTGGAGCGCACCGGAAGTCACAGGGGCGAAGTTCAGGCCAACCGTGCAACTGGCGCCGGCTGCCAAGCTCGCGGCGCACGTCGTCTGCTCGGAAAAGCTGGCGGCGTTGGCGCCGGTGATGGCCAGGCTGAGGCCGGTGAGCGCGCCCTTGCCGGAGTTCTTCACCGTGACCGTGGTGGCGACGGAAGTGAAACCAACCGGAAGCGACCCGAAACGCACGCTGCTGCTTGAAAGCGTGACCTGCGGAGCGGATACGGCGAATTTGATTGCCGAGCTCGACGGTTCAACGGTGATTCTGGGAGCCGTGCCGTTCCCCGCGACAGGGACGATGTTCACGGGGATGGGCGCGCTTGAAGTCACGGTGACAAGCGCCGTGGCGATTCCAGCAACCGTCGGGGTGAAAGTCGCCGTAACGGTGCAGGCGGCGCCCGCGGATAACCTCCCTATGCAACTGCTGGACGGGGGCACACTAAAGGCGGGGCTGGAGACCTGAACGGCGGAGATGGTCAGCGGACCGGAGCCGCAGTTGGTGATCGAGAGGAAGCTCTGACCGGAGGAGCCAACCTGGGCCTGTGCCGTGGAGGGGCTCGAAAAGCAGATTGCCGGCGCGGGGACGTTCGGATCGATCAACGCCGCAAAGCCGAAGGTGGACGCGTAGTTCTTTGCAGGAGGAGTTACGGCGTCCAGAAATGCCGATGGCGTTGTGGGAAGATCGCTCTGCGCGGTGCCCGCGATGTGCACCCGGCCCTGGGGATCGACGGCCAGGCCGCCGATGCGGGAGCCGCCCAGGACGCCATCGAAGTAAGTGGAGAAAAGAAGCTCGCGCATCGAGGGGTCGAACTCGGAAACAAACGCTGAACCGGACTGGGCTCCGGGAAGCGACTGCAACGGATTCACCATTGGAACATTGTTGATGTTATGGGTTTGGCCCGCGACCCACACATCTCCAGCGCCGTCAAGAGTTACCTTGGAGATTATCCCGCCCATATCTTCCGTGGGCGTGCTGAAGTAAGTGGAATAGGGAAGCCTGGTTCCGTCGGCGCTCAGCTCCGCGATGAAGCTAGAGCCGGCCGTCGAGCTATAGGCGTTCGAAGTAACTTGATAGTTATCGTCAGGGGTTCCCACCAGAATGACCTGGCCCTCCGCGGTCAATGCCATGGAGGTTGTGATCCCGGTCGCGGCCAGCGTGGAGTAAATCAACTTACTGCCGTCGGCGGAGATCTTGGCCACAAACGGGGCCGTCTGGCCGGGCGCAATCAGGTCCGATTGGTATGCGCCGGGAGTGGTCGTCCACGGAGTTGCCGAAGTCAAGTTGTTGACGCCCGCGGTTCCGGCCAGGTAAGCGTTCCCGGCCGAATCCAGAGCGATGCCGGACACTGAGCAGCAATCCGGAGCTTCGCCGATGGCGCCGACAAGGGCGCTGTAGACCAGGCTTCCGGACGGCTCGAGCTTGGTGAGAAACACATAGCTTCCCGCCGAGTAACTTGGAACGCCCGCGTTGAGCGCCCCGGAAGTTACTGGAAGATAGGATGACTCGGTAGTGCCGGTTACATAGACGTTGCCCGATGGGTCGACGGCAACCGCTTCGCCGTAGGTCAACGCGGCCTGGCCAAGCGACGCCGAGCCGCCCAGACGGCTGGAGAAGTTGAGCGAAGCGCCATCGGGCGCTATTGAGGTGACAAAGCCATCCAGATAGGATGGCTTTCCCGAGCTGATCGGATTCTTCAGCGGGAAGTCCGGAGACTCTGTGTATCCGGTCACGATGGCGTCGCCGGCGGCATCCACGGCGATCATCGCCGGCCGGTCAACCGCGGAGCCGCCCAGGAAAGTGGAGTACACCTGCGCAGTGCCCGCGCTGTTGAGTTTGGTGATGAAGATGCCCAATTCACCGGGCGCGCAGGCTGAACAAGCGGTCGGAGGCGCGCCGTCCGTGACCGGATCACTCGACGGAGGCGCCTGTCCGACGATATAAGTATTCCCCGCGGCGTCCGTCGCCGCGCTGTAGACATAGAGCGGCGTATTCGCAAGATAGGTTGAGTAATCCAGCACCGGGTCGATGGTCAGCGGCAGCGCGGGATCGAAGGCGCCGACGCTGAACCCAACTTCATTGTCTCCGAGCAGGGCGAACGTTCCAGTCACTAACTGACGCTTCCCGAGCACTTGCTGGTAAATGAGCGGAGAACGAACGAGGAGTTCGCCGCCGTCGATTGCCACATGGAGGTCGCCATCGGTGGAAAGGGCCATCTTGCGCGCGCACTGGTATCGCATCCTGATCTGCCGGTAGTCTGCTCCGGGCTGCACGACGAAGTCATGTTCCAGTCGCCCGCCAGTCCCGTAGAACATAAGGTTGACGCCCGGATAAACATCCTGGTAGGTGAGGTGGGCATACTGAGGAATATGGGTCTTCCACGCGGACGGTTGATTGCCCACGAGGTAGTTCGATTCTCCCGACCCCTTCTCGGAAGCGGTGATCTGCAAATTGTTGCTGGCTCCGACAAGAACCGCGTCGAGTTCACGCTCATGGTCTGCAACCGGCAGCCGAAGGCGGATGACGCCGGCCGAGAAGCCAGCCTGCAAAGCTCCAGAACGCGTCAGAAAGGCCTGGTTCGATGGCCCCTGCCCGAGATTCGGCTCGAAGACAAGGGGCAACTGCTCAATGGACACATGAGAGGCGGTCCCGTGGGTCGCACTTTGGTCCGGGGCTGAATTCCGCTGCGCCAGACCGGGAAGGCCCATGCCGAGCAGAATGAAGAGAGTAGCCGCAGGACGAGAAAAGTGCATCGAAGGCCCTCGTGCCATTGATTTGTGGGGACTCTTGAAGGGTAGACGATCCATGGCTGCCATGTCTATAAACTGCCGGTATCTCCAACAGAGGTTGTCAATCTCAAGGAGCTAAGAAAGGTAGTTTATGAGGACTAAGTGCATGCAACTTGATGGTTTGTCAGGTATTTGCCAAGGGTTAGTCGAAGCTTTAGGCTCATCAGGGCATCTCCGGGCTGATCCTCCCAAGAGGAGAGCACTCCAACAGAAGCAGGAGTTCGGCGGTCGAGCGCCGGGACGGCGTAGACCTCAAGCCGCAAGCGGCAAAGGGGGGAATCGATTATTGCCTACCCGCAGGCCAAGAACGGGAGTACCATATTCTGGTGAAGGGTTGGGTGGCAGTTGCGATTGCGGTTGCAGCGGTTGCGCTCCCGGTCTGCGCGCAGCGGGGTTCAGCGCACGGCGGCTCGTCAGGGCGCGGAGCACCGGCGGTTCACGCGGGCCGCGGCGCCTCCATCCCCAACCGAGGTGCGAATTTGCCGCGCCCCGCCGGCGGCAGACCTGGCGGCATGTTCAACGGGAACCGGAGGACAGGGGCCGGCATGGCTGCCGCCCGACCGCCGTATACCGGGGCCAGGCGTCCTCGAAGGCCCTATATTTCGCCCTACGGATATGGGGTTGGCTGGGGCGCTCCAGGATGGGGATCTCCGTATCTCTCCGCATACCCGGACGCGGTCGGCGATGACGATTCTCAGGCGGCGCAGGACTACGCTCCCGATGGGGGTGAAGGACAGCCTGCCGCGCAGGAGCAGCCTGAGCCCCGCGTCCCTTACCAGCCCAGCTCTGATCCGCAACGTCCGTCACAGACCGCGGCCAGCGAGGATGAAGTGACCGTCATCTTCAAGGATGGCCGCCCTTCCGAGCAGATTCGCAACTACGTTCTTACCAGTACCACGCTCTATATCTATGGTCAGCGCCACCGCGAGATACCGATAGACCAGCTCGACCTGGTTGCCACAGCCAAGGTGAATCACGAAGAGGGATCTGACTTTCATCTTCCCGGCGCTACCAGGTAAGTTGTTGCCCCAGAGCGCGCCTTACTTGCGCCGCCAAGTTATATCTATTCATCGCTCTTCCCCGCGTCATTGTTATCAACATCCGTGATGTGTTCCACGGGTCGCTTTGTCAGCGGGCTTGTTTCAACTGCTCCGCCGCGCGCAACGCCAGACCGTGCGCAACCGAGGTAAATTCATTTCCGCTGCGAATGCGGTCTTCTCCAAAGCGGGTGGAGAAGATGCGGCGGACGGCGGGCACAAACGAACTTCCGCCGGTAAGGAAGACGCGGTCCACCTGGCGCGGATGAATGCCGGCGGACACCAGAAGCGAATCGATGCAGGATTCGATGGCCAGCAATTCGCTCCCAATCCAGGATTCGAAGTCCGTGCGCGTGACGGGGATGCGCAGATCGATGGTGGAGAAGTTGAGGCTGCCGTCGCGAAAGCGGAATTCCGCTGTGTGGCTATGCGACAACTCGAACTTGACCTGCTGCACCGACTGATGGAGCTGATAGCCGAGATCCTCGTCAATGATGGCGATGAGGGCCTCAATCTTTTCCGGCTCCAGGGCGCGGATGCGCGCGCTTTTCAGAATTTCTCTCACGTTATTGGTGCGCAGGAAGGAGAGGTAATGCCAGCGCTCGAGGTTGGCATAGATCCACGCCGGGACAGCGGGCAGCAGCTTGTTCATGGAGCGGGCCTCGGAATCCGAGCCCAAGGCGGGGGAAACGAGTTTGCGAACCAGGCGGGCGTCGAAGGCGTCCCCGGCCAAGCCGACGCCACTATTGCCCAGCAGGTCCTGCGGAGTGCGTCCGCGGCGCCGCACCCCAGGGCCGACCCGGAGCAGGGAGAAGTCGCTGGTGCCGCCGCCAAAATCGCCGATGAGAATCAGTTCATCGTGGTCCAGCGTCGATTCGTAGGCACAGGCCGCGGCCACGGGCTCTATCTCGAAGTCCACCCGCTCAAAGCCTGCCGCCGAAAAGGCCTCGCGCAACCGCGCCAGGGCAAAATCCTGATCTTCTTCCGTCTCCGCGCCGACAAAGCTCACCGGGCGTCCCACCATGGCATAGCGGATGGGGCTCCCGAACTGCCGCTCGGCATGCTTGCGCAGATCGCCGATCATGCGGGAGATGAGGTCTTCGAGCTTGTAGCGGCGTCCAAAGACCTCGGTGCCGGTCAATGTCCGGCTGGAGAGATGAGACTTGAGCGACTGGACGAGGCGGCCTTTCTCCTCCGCCTCCAGATAGCGCTCAATGGCGGCCGGACCGGTGAGGGCGTGAGCTCGCCTGGAGCCGTTGGCTTGCGTGAACTGTTCAAAATAGAGGACCGAGCGAAAGGACGGCATTTCCGCTGCCCCGGAGGGAAACGAGGCGAGCTGCACTTGGGAATCCGGGCCCATGAGCGCTACTGAACTGTTGGTGGTGCCAAAATCGAACCCCAGAGCAACCACCTGATTCCCCTTGATCTGCATACCCTCCATTATTTCGCAGCCGCCTGTGCGGTGGGGCGGGCAACCTGCTTCTCACCCCATTGTGCCGGGCGCCCGCCTTCACAAAGGACCCTTTCGGCTGGTCAGGACGTGGCCGGGGGCCTGGTCCGGCTTTGATGCAGGGAGGCCGGCCGGCAGAGGACGAGGTGACCGTTGGGCAGCCCGCAGGCAGGGAAGGTTCGATCTGTCCTGGTCAAGTGCATGAGCGCAAGCGGGTTCATTCCTATAACGGGGCGGTGGCTCCGTTTTGTGACCGCTGTCACTGTTTTCTGAGCTGGACTGACCTTAAACTCAGTAAATGGTTATCGATATAAATTTATCGAATAGATTGTCTGCCAGAGTTTGGGGGTCCGCAATCTATGCCACAGTCGAGCCTGAGCCACGGCTGCCCAGGATCAACCTTTCAACCGACTGCCAGGCCTTCATCGGTTTCAGAAGGCCGGCAAGAGATGAATGAAGAGGAGAGCATGACAGATTTCGAAACATTCCTAACCGCAAATCAAGAGGCCAGGCGCCCGGTGGCAACCAAGGAAGACCTGGACGCACTTGTGGAACGCGTGAAAGCCGCTCAACAGAAATTTGCCACCTTCACGCAGAAGCAGGTGGACTTCATTTTTCGCAGCGCTGCCCTGGCCGCCGCCGATGCCCGCATCCCCCTGGCTGAACTGGCGGTGGAAGAGACCGGCATGGGTGTTTTGGAAGACAAGGTCATCAAGAACCACTTTGCGTCGGAATACATCTACAACAGCTACAAGGACGAGAAAACCTGCGGCATTCTCAGCCAGGACGACGAGGCCGGCACCATCACCATCGCCGAGCCGGTGGGCCTGATCTGCGGCATCATTCCGACCACCAACCCGACTTCGACGGCCATCTTCAAGACGCTGATCAGCCTGAAGACCCGCAACGGCATCATCATCAGTCCCCACCCGCGGGCGCGTAAATGCACCTGCATCGCCGCCCGCCTGGTGCTGGAGGCCGCGGTAGCCGCAGGGGCTCCGGAAGACATCATCGGCTGGATCGACGAGCCGACCGTGGAGCTGAGCAACCAATTGATGCGCCATCAGGACATCAAGCTGATCCTGGCCACGGGCGGCCCCGGCATGGTCCATGCCGCATATTCCTCCGGCACCCCGGCTATCGGGGTGGGCGCCGGCAATACGCCGGTGGTGATCGACGAGACGGCCGACCAGACTCGCGCGGTGGCCTCCATCCTGATGTCGAAGACTTTCGACAACGGCGTCATCTGCGCCTCAGAGCAGGCGGTGATTGCCGTGGATGCGATCTACGACTCCATCCGCGATCGTTTTTCCCGTCATGGCGGCTACATTCTCAACAAGAAGGAAACCGAGGCGGTTCGGGCCATCATTCTGGTCAACGGCGGCGTGAATGCGAAGATCGTGGGCCAGGCCGCGCCCAAGATTGCGGCATTGGCGGGCATCAGCGTTCCGGCCACGACCAAGGTGCTGATCGGCGAAGTGACCGATACAACCGTTGCCGAGCCATTTGCGCACGAAAAGCTCTCCACCATTCTGGCCCTCTATCGCGCCAAGGACTTCAAGGATGCGGTGGCGATTGCCGGCAAACTGGTCGCGCTGGGCGGCATCGGACACACCTCTGTGCTCTATACCGACCAGGACCAGCAGAAGGAGCGCGTGGAGTACTTCGGCGCGCAGATGAAGACGTCGCGCATCCTGATCAACACGCCGTCTTCTCACGGCGGCATTGGAGATCTCTATAATTTCAGCCTCTCGCCCAGCCTGACCCTGGGTTGCGGAAGCTGGGGAGGAAACTCAGTGTCGGAGAATGTGGGTCCGAAGCACTTGCTGAACAGGAAACTCGTCGCCAAGCGCGCGGAGAACATGCTGTGGCACAAGCTGCCCAGCTCCATTTATTTCCGCCGCGGTTGCGTGCCGGAAGCGTTGAAGGAGATCGCGGGAAAGAAGCGCGCACTCATCGTGACAGACGACTTCCTTTTCCGCAACGGGTATGCGGACGATCTGATCGACACACTGAAGAAGCTGGGCCTGGAAGTGGACATCTTCTCCCAGGTGAAGGCCGACCCGAATCTGTCCACGGTGCGCAAATGCGTTGAAGTCATGAACGGCTTTCAGCCGGATGTGATCGTGGCCTTGGGCGGCGGCTCGCCGATGGATGCGGCCAAGATTGCCTGGGTGATGTACGAGCACCCGGAAGTCGATTTCGAGGATCTAGCCCTGCGCTTCATGGATATTCGCAAGCGCATCTACAAGTTCCCCAAGATGGGCATCAGGGCCAAGTTGATCGCCATCCCCACCACCTCCGGCACGGGGTCAGAAGTGACGCCGTTCGCCGTGGTGACCGATGACGCGACGGGCAAGAAGTATCCCATCGCCGATTACGAGTTGACCCCAAACATCGCCATCATCGACGCCAACCTGGTGATGAACCTGCCCAAGCCGCTCACCGCGGCCGGCGGCATCGATGCCGTGGTTCATGCCCTGGAAGCGTATGTCTCCATCATGGCCAACGAATACACGGACGGACAGGCGCTGCAGGCCCTCAAGCTGCTCAAGCAGTACCTGCCCTCCGCATACAAGAACGGCGCCAAGGACCCGGTGGCGCGGGAGAAGGTGCACAACGCCGCGACCCTGGCCGGCATCGCATTCGCCAATGCCTTCCTGGGCGCCTGCCACTCCATGGCGCACAAGATCGGCGCCGCGTTCCACCTGCCTCACGGTCTGGCCAACGCGCTGCTGATCTCCAACGTGATCCGCTACAACGCCAACGACAACCCCACCAAGCAGGCGGCCTTCTCGCAGTACGACAGGCCCAAGGCGAGGTGCCGTTACGCCGAGGTTGCCGACCATCTCGGGCTGGGCGGAACCACCAAGGACGAGAAGGTCGCGAACCTCATCCAGTGGGTAGACGAGCTGAAGAAGGAGCTGGACATTCCCGACTCCATCCAGGCGGCCGGAGTCAGCGAGACCGATTTCCTGGCCAAGCTGAAGTCCGTATCCGTGGATGCATTTGACGACCAGTGCACCGGCGCCAATCCCCGCTACCCTCTGATCAGCGAGTTGCGGGCGATTCTGCTGGACAGCTTCTACGGCCGTCCCTTTGTGGAATTGACGGAGCGCATCGAGGTTGAGATTCCGGCGGAGAAGCCCGTATCGGCCCACAAGGCAAAGGGCGAGAAGGACAAACTCGCTGCCAAACTGGAAGCAAAACTGGAAGAAGCGGTTCTTTCCAAATAAATCCGGTCGTGAACGGGAAGCGGGCTTGCCTAAAGGGGTTGAGCCCGCATTCCTTCATTGAGAAGCAGCTTGCCCGGAACGTATGCGCTGGGCAGTGAGGGGCTCTTTGTCTCAGGGGCGCTCTTTTGAGGATTAGGTGATTGAGTCGTGGCGTTTCAATCGACATCGCTGCTGTGCTGTGAGAGGGGACGATGAGAGTCTCTTCTGAAGCCCTGGTATTCCTTGCCCTGCTGCCGCTGGTGGCGGGCGTGCTGCTGCAGCTTCTTGCGGCGCGCGTTCTTTCTTCCCGCGCCAAGGGCGTGCTGGCGCTGGCTTGCTGCCTGCCGAGCTTTGCGGCAGTGACGGCGACATTCGTCCGCGTCTGGTCCGACGGCCCCATCGACTTCAACGCCTTCGCGTGGGATGGCCCGCTGGCGATGGTCTTTCACGTCGATGCACTGAGCCTGATGTTCGCGCTGATGGGCACGGCGCTGGGGTCGGCGGTACTGCTTTACTCGATTGGCTACATGGCGCAGGACCGCTCTGCCACGCGGTTTTATGCTTTCATGCTCACGTTCATCTGCGGCATGGTGGGGCTGGTTTATAGTGCCAATCTGTTTTCACTTTACCTTTGCTGGGAAGCGATGGGGCTGTGCTCCTTCAGCCTGGTGGGCTTCTGGTACGAGAAGAAAGAAGCGGTCGCGGGCGCGCGCAAGGTGCTCTTGATGACCCACCTTGCCGGCTACGGTTTGCTGGCCGCCATTCTGCTGCTCTACGCCCGCACCGGCAGCGCGCTGTGGACCGACCCGGCCGTGGCCCATGCGTTCACCGCCGGCGTCTACTCGCTGATGCTGGTGGCTCTGCTGGCCAAGAGTGTCCAGTTTCCACTGCACACCTGGATTCCGGAGGCCATGAACGCGCCCACGCCGGTCAGCGCGCTGCTTCATGCCGCGTGCTACGTCAAAGCCGGTGTCTATCTGGCTGCGCGCATGCACTCCTTCAATCAGTGGCCTGCTTCCTGGGGCACGGTGATGATGTGGCTGGGAACGGTCACCATGGTGGTCGGCGTGGTCTACGCCATGGTGCAGCACGACCTGAAACGCATGCTGGCCTTCCACACCGTCAGCCAGATCGGCTATATCATCACGGGAATCGGCCTGGGCACGCCGCTGGGCATCGCCGCGGGCCTGCTGCACTGCCTCAATCACAGCCTTTTCAAAGGCGGACTGTTCCTCGCCGCAGGTTCCGTACAGCACGCCACCGGCACCCGGGACATGAACCAGTTGGGCGGGTTGGCGCGCCTCATGCCGCGCACTTCGATCGTATGGCTGATCAGCGTGGGCAGCATGATGGGCGTTCCTTTCATGAGCGGCTTTGCCAGCAAATGGCTGCTCTACACGGCGGCTCTGCAAGCCGGGCAGGTAGTGCCGGCGTTGGCCGCCTGGGTAGTGAGCGTGGGCACGGTCTTCTCCTGCGTCAAGGCCACCAGTTGCGTCTTCCTCGGCCCCACCACGCTGCAGTCGGAGGGTGCGCATGAATCGCCTCCCACCATGGTCTGGTCGCTTGGGCTGTTCGGATTGGGCAGCGTGGTTCTCGGGCTGGCTCCGCAGTTGGCCGTGAACTACATGATCAATCCCATTCTGCCGGTGCTCGGCATGGCGACGGTGCAGGTGTCGTGGTTCGGCCTGACCCCGGCTGCCGGCTCCTGGTGGACCACGGGCGGGCTGATGCTGGGGCTAGTTTCGGCCGGCGCCGGCCTCATCCTGTACTTTGTGGCCGGTTCCTCCAGGGCGCGTGTTCTCGCTGTCGGACAGCGGGTGGCAATGGCGGGCGCTACCGGCGGCGGAGGCGTGGGGGTCTTCACCGGCGGGGAATCGATCCCCGGACCGAGCCGCCTTCCGGCGAGCGAATTCTCGGTGATTCTCAGGAAGCACTGGGCGCCCTTCTATCAGAACACCGACGTGGACCGCGCCTATCTCGGCGGGTGGAACGCCTTGCGGGCCGTCTCGTCCCGCTTCGCCCGCGTCCTGGCATGGGCTGAGAAATCCGTGATCGCCTGGACCATTCTGCTGACGGGCGCCATCTTCGCAGCCGTCTACAGCTTTTCCCCTGTTACGGCAGGGGGGACGCACGCCGGAATCGAAGCACTGCCGCCGCTTCTGGGCATCGGTTGCGCGCTGGCCCTGGGGGCAATGCTGGCAGCGGCCGGCGCGCAGAAGGCATGGCGCTCGCTGCTTCCGCTGCTGGCTCTGAGCGGGGCCTTGGCTGTGGCCGCTGCGTTTGTGGTGCGGCCCGTGGCGCGTCTTTCCTTGCTGGAACTTGCCTCATTCCTCGCCCTGGCGCTGGTGTGGCGCACGGCCACGCGGCGGGCCGCATGGACCTACGCCGTCGTGGTCGCCTTCTCGGCAGCCAGCCTCATCGGCGGCCAGGTCGCGCTGGCCTTTGGCGCCGCGGATTGGGCGCGCTCGCTGCTGCTCACCGGCTTGGTGCTCAAGCTGGCCATTGTCCCGCTGCTGCTGTGGCTGCCGGTGGTTGCCGCGGCCGCTCCGGCACTGGTGATCGGCCTGATTATCGCCGTGGTGGACATTGCGGCTTTCGGCGAGCTTTATCTCATCGCGCAGGCGCATCCGGAGTTCCTCTCGCCGCACGGCTTCTGGATCGCCGCCGCTCTCGCCTCCTCGCTGCTGGCTTCACTTCTGATGCTGAGCCAGCGCAATATGAAGCGGCTGCTGGCGCTCTCGACCATTGAGGACATGGGCTTCCTGCTGCTGGGCGTCGTCTCGGCCACGGAACTTGGGGCTCGGGGCGCAATCTTCGCCGCCACGGTCCACGCTCTGGCCAAGGCTCTGCTTTTCATCTCGTTGAGCGCCCCGGAAGCCGATGGAGCCCTCACCACGGATGCGCGCGGCCTGGCCACACGCTATCCGGTCAGCGCGGCCGGCTTCCTGGCCGGAATGCTGGCCATGCTCGGCATTCCGCCGCTGCTGGGCTTTGCCGGCCGCTGGCGCCTCTACCAGACCGCCGCGGAAATGAACCACTGGCTGCTCGCGGGCTTCATCGTTTCCTCGATGCTGGCGCTGGTGGCTTACGTTCTGTGTTTGACGCGCTGCTGGTGGGGACCAACCGCCGCCGACGCCCCGCACGCGGCGGCCGAACCGTTGCCTCTGCGCCTGGCGATTGTGGGCCTCATCGTCGTGCTACTGGCGGGCGGCCTCTGGCCCCACGCGTTGCTTGCCCTGGCAGGAGGAGTTCAATGAGCATTCTGACGCAATTGATGCACAAAAGCCGCAGCAAGAGCCCATCGCTGTTCCACCTGAACACGGGCAGTTGCAACGGCTGCGACATCGAACTGGTGACCTGCCTTTCGCCGCGCTATGACGTTGAGCAGCTCGGCATTCACCTCGAAGGCAGTCCGCGCCACGCCGACATCCTGTGCGTCACCGGCCCCGTGACCCGCAACACGCTCGAAGCCGTCAAGACCGTCTACGCGCAGGTTTGCGAGCCCAAGGCCGTGGTCGCCCTCGGCTCCTGCCCGGCCTCCTGCAACGTGTTTGCCGGAAGCCCGGTGATCGAAGGGCCGCTCAGCAAGCACATTCCCGTCGATGTCTACGTGCCCGGCTGCCCGCCCCACCCGGACGCCATCATCAACGGCATCGCCCGCGCCGCGCAGATTCTTGCCGACCGCGGAGTGCGCCCGGAGTCGAAGGGAGAAGCGCAGAAATGAACGCCTCGGCTCTGATCAACCTCTTCCTCTTTCCGGGGCTCTTGTTCGCCGTTCCGGCCGGATGGTTCTTTGTCTGGGGGGAGCACAAGGCCGTCGCCCGCATGCAGCGCCGCATCGGTCCGCCGCTGCTCCAGCCCTTTTACGAATTCGTCAAACTGCTGGGCAAGCGCACCCCTTCGCGGCACGGCATCGAGGCCGACCTGCTTCGCATCTACCCGGCGCTGTCAGTGCTTTCGCTGCTGGGCGCTCTTGCTCTCTTGCCCGTCTTTCCGGCCAGCCTCAGCTTCTCCGGCGACGGCATCCTGCTGGTGGCGCTGCTTGAGCTGCCTTCGATTTGCTTCATCCTCGCCGGCTTCACCTCCGGCTCCATCTACGGAGAAATCGGCGCCATTCGCGAAGCTGTCCTGAGCGTCGCCAACAACCTCGTCTTCCTGCTCGCCATTGTCACGCTCGCGGTCACCAGGGACACCTTCCGCCTCGCCGACCTTGCCGGCCCAACCTGGAATCCTGGCCACTGGATCGGCGTCCTCGGCATCCTGCTCTGCATCCCGGCCAAGTTGCGGCTGAATCCATTTTCAACGTCCAGCGCCGAGCAGGAAATCTACTCTGGCCCGCTCACCGAATACGCTGGAGCGGCGCTCGGCCTGTGGAAGCTGGCTCACGGACTGGAGTGGGTCGCGCTGACCGGGCTCGTGGCAGCGCTGGTGTTGCCGCTCGGCGGACCGTGGTGGCAGCACACACTTCTCTTCGTTGCGGTCTCCTTTGTCCAGGTGCTGCTGCTCTCGGCCATCGCCGCTGCTACAGCCCGCTTCACTTTGGAACGCGCCATCCGCTTCTACTGGCGCTGGGCGGCGATTCTCGCGGCTCTCGCCGTGCTCTCCGCCATTTACATGAGGTTTCGCGCATGAATATCTTCCGCCTCATCTTCGATAACCTTCGCCGGGGCACGGTGTCGTTTCCCTTGCCGCACCAGCACGAGTGCACCAGCAGCGAGTACCGCGGCCTGATCCAGAACGATGCCGCCCGCTGCGTCGGTTGCGGCAGTTGCGCCTATGTCTGCCCGACCGGCGCCATCTCGGTCACCCGCAGCGGCGACACCTTTCGCTGGACCTACGATCCCGGCAAGTGCACCTTCTGCGCGCGCTGCATCGACCGCTGCCGGCCAAAGACGCTGACCCAGGAGTCGATGCTGCCGCCGCTTTACAGCACCGCGGGTGAACTGAAGCAGGTTCTCGACATGGTCAAGAAGAAGCCCGTGCGTCCGGCGCCATTGGCAGTCGCGGCCATGCCCGCAGCGCCCGTCGCGGCGCAGAAAACGGCCGCGAGCTCGACGGCGATTCCCGTTGCGGCCGCAAACCTTGAGCCAGTTCCGATCGCGCCCATCGCGGCTCATCCGGAACCGGGTGTGTAGCCGGCGAGTCGGCAAGAAGAGGACCTTATGACCACGGAAATCGTTGCATTCGAGAAAACGCTTCAGGAACTGGGCCTTGGCGACGGCTGGAAATGGGACAAGGGTTCCTGGTGGCTCACGCCGCCGGAGCCCATCGATGTGCGCGCCACCGCCCTGCACATGGGGAAGTTGAACGCCCGCTTCGTGGCCATCACAGCCATCGAACTTCCGGACAAGGAGATTCGCCTTGACTACCAGTGGGATGTGGACGGCAAGCTGCTCAGCTTCGTCTGCGGCACAGTGGCGCGGCAAATCCCCACCATCGCCGATCTCTGCCCCGCGGCCGACTGGGTCGAACGCGAGACGCATGAGTATTTTTCCGTCGAGTTCACCGGGCGCGAAAGCACCAAGCCGCTCATGACCCGCGCCGGCGATCCGCTCGGCATCAACCTGCACAAGGAGGCCGCCAAGTGAGCTTTCGAATCCCCATCGGACCCTACCATCCCGCACTCGAAGAGCCCTACAAGCTGGAACTGATTTGCGACGGCGAAACCGTCAGCGACGCCGTGATGAACGTCGGCTTCAATTTTCGCGGCATCGAGTACCTGGCCGAGCGGCGCAATTATCTGCAGGGAATTACGCTGGTGGAGCGCGTTTGCGGCATCTGCTCGAACGTCCATTCGCTCTCTTTCTGCCAGGCCGTCGAACAATTGAACGGAGCCGAGCCGCCCGAGCGCGCACTCTATATCCGCGTCATTCTCGCCGAACTGGAACGGCTGCACTCGCATTTTCTCTGGTCCGGCATCGCCGCCAAGCTCATCGGATTCAAGACCATCTTCATGGCCTGCTTCACGCTGCGCGAAAAGGTGATGGACGCTCTCTCGGCCATCTCCGGCAATCGCGTGAACTACGGCATGAACCGCGTAGGCGGCGTCAACCGCGATATCGCCGACCCGCAGGCGGTGCTCAACATTCTCGATGAAATGGAACAAGGAATCACCAAGACCATCATCCCCATCTTCCTCAACGACAAGACCGTGGAGTCGCGCTGCAAGGGCGTCGGCATCCTGAGCATGGAACACGCCAAGGCCATGGGCGCGGTGGGCCCGCTGGCGCGCGCCTCGGGCATCGGCCAGGATATGCGCCGCGCGGCGCCGTACGCGGCCTACGACCGCTTCCACTTCAATGTGCCGGTAGAGACGGCAGGCGACGTGCAAGCGCGCCTGGTGGTCCATGCGCTGGAAATGATCGAGAGCTGCGGCATCCTGCGCCAGGCGCTGATGCATCTTCCGGAAGGACCGATCCACACCACGCCGCCCACGGCCGCGCGCTTCAAAGTGCCAGCGGGAACGGCCATCAGCCGCGTCGAGGCGCCCCGCGGCGAAGTGCTCTATCAGGTCACTTCCAATGGCACGGATATTCCCGAGCGCGTTCGCGTGCGCACGCCCACGTTCATGAATATGGCCACGGTGCGCTTCACCGTGCTGGGACAGGAACTTGCCGACGCGCCGCTGATTCAGGCCTCGTGCGACCCTTGCTATTCCTGCACCGATCGCTGAGGTTCACCGCGCAAAGAAACGAGGCGCCTTCGCAAACTGCAATTTCGGCGGCGCCGCTGTCGGGGGAATCGGTTGGGTTCCTCGCAGTTGCGATCGCAATGACACGGAAAGAGAATCTGACCGCACACTGGCGGGGCCGGGCACGAGCGCCTCTTCGGCTTCCTCAAGCAAGGGAATTTGCTCGCGTTAGCGCGGTTCCACAATTCACCTGCCCTTTGTGGCGCTGTGAAGGGTGCCTTTTTCCTGATGAAGAAGGCACTTGAGGGCTGTGGCTTCTGGGTACAGCAATTGTGGAACCGCTGTAGCGCTCAGTTTTTCTGAATGGGAACCCCGAATCGCCGCGCCAGCTTCCAGGAAAGCGAGGCCAGCGAAGAGTAAAGATCCTCGTTATGGACGAAGATGTGTTCGGGAACCTTCAGCCTCACGGGAGCGAAGTTCCAAATGGCCTGGATGCCGGCCTTCACCATCTCGTCCGCTACGCCCTGGGCCACCTCGGCAGGGGCCGTGATGATGCCCAGGTGAATGTTCATCCGCTGGGCGAGCGCGCCCAGTTCTTCCAAGGGCAACACCGCCTTGTCGTGAATGCGTTGGCCGACTTTGCTGGGGTCGGTATCGAACGCGGCCACGATCCGCAAGCCGAATTTCGAGAACCGCTCATGGCCCAGCAGAGCCGTACCCAGGTTTCCCGCGCCCACGAGAAAAGCCTCGCTGACGTTGTTCCAGCCGAGAAACGATTCGATGGCCAGAATGAGTTCGGTGACCGAATAGCCGGTTTTCGGCTTGCCAATGATGCCTGTGTACTGCAGATCCTTACGGACTTGCACCGGGACGCAACTGAGATCCCGGCCGATGGCGCTGCAGGAGACCTGCCTGATCCCCTTGGCCTCAAGTTCCACCAGATAATGGTGGTACTGGGGCAGGCGTCGCAAACTCACCTGGGGAATGGAGCGAGGCGCCGCCGGAGCGGCGGGCAACTTATTCGATAAATTTATACCGATAACCACTTTGCGAGTCTACGGCGGCGTCATTTGGGAAACTGTGACCGCGGTCACCTGACCGGCGCATCCTCGCAGCGAAGTCGATGGAGGTCCTTCAAATGCGCCTGGCTGGAAGTTGCGCCAAGGACATTCGAAGGACCTCGATTCCCGCGTGCGGCGGATGGAACGCTTATCTATCCTTTCACCAGCCTGCGCTGCAACTGCTCCAGGGACTGGCCCTTGGTTTCGGGATAGAACAGCGTGACCACCACCAATTGCAGCACGGTTGCGGCGGCGAAGAAGACGAACGGCGTTTCCTGGCTGAAGGCGTGGGCCAGAACCGGGAATGAGAAAAGAATCGCCGTGTTGATGGCCGACAGGCTTGCGTTGCCCACGCCCTGTCCCTTGGCGCGCACCGAATTTGGAAAGACTTCGCCGATGTAGACGAAGACCACCAGTCCCTGCGACAAAGCGAAGAAGGCGATATAGATCACCAGCAGGCTGAGCAGCGCCGACTGATGGCTATTAGAATGGAAGATCCAGGCGACGCCGGAGAGGCAAATGGAAGTGCCGATAGCGCCGAGGATCAGCAGGCTCTTGCGGCCGAAACGGTCGATCAGCGACATGCCGACCAGGGTGAAGATCAGGTTGGTTGCGCCGATGGCGATGGCCTGCAGGTCGCTGGAGATCTGGTTGAAGCCGGCGGCGGCAAAAATGGTGTGCATGTAGCTGAGGATGGCGTTGATGCCGGTCAATTGATTGAACGCGCCGATGGAGATGGCCAGGAACAGGGGGTAGCGATATTTCCAGCGCCACACCGGCTCGTGAACCGTGGCGTGTTCGGAATTGAGGGCGGCCTGGATGTCGGCCAGTTCGGCCTGCGGATCGGGAGCGCCCATCTGGCGGAGGACCTCGAGGGCTTCCTCAATCTCGTTGCGTGAAGCCGACCAGCGCGGGGAACGGGGAATGCGGAACAGGAGGAGGAGAAAGACGAGGGCCGGCACCGCGGCGACGCCGACCATCACGCGCCATTCCATTGCTCCCAGATGGGCAAGCCGGACCACGTAGTTGGAGGTGTAGCCGACCAGAATCCCGGTGACCACGTTGATCTGGAACGAGCCCACCAGCCTTCCGCGCCAATGTGCCGGAGCCAGCTCCGCGATGTACACCGGTCCCAGCACCGTGCCCGCGCCCACGGCCAGGCCGCCTACGAAGCGCGCCGCCAGCAGCATGGGCCAGCCGATGGAAAAAGCAGCGCACAGGGCGGCCATGAAGTAGAGGGCGGCGGCATAGCGCAGCGCGGTGCGCGTGCCCAGCCTTTGCCCCAGGACTCCAGCCGCGAAACAGCCCACGATGGTCCCAACGGGAGAGGCAGCGACGGTCAAACCCATGCTGAGAGAGCTCAAGCCATAAATCCGCGTCACCGAGTCGATGATGCCGGAGATGACTACGGTGTCGAATCCATACAGAAGCCCGCCCAGGGCCCCCGTCAGTGTTGACTTGATCAGTCGGGAATTGGGTCGCGTCACATCTTGCCTCTCAACCATGAATTCTGTTTTTAACTTTCCCTGCGAGCGCCAGTTTAAATCATCACCCGGGAGGTTTGGCGTTCTATCCGGTCCGTTCCCAAGCAGGTCAGCGAAATTGTGCGGCATTTGTCGAATGGCCGGCATCGCGAGGCCGGGCCGATGCGGCGTCCGCCTCGCGATGCGGCACTACAGTGGATGTCAAGAGACCGAGCGAGCCCCTTTAGAAAGTGAGCCGCAGGGCGAACTGAATGGTGCGCGGAAGAGTGGTCTGATGCGACACCTGGCCGAAGCCGGGAGAGGACAGATTGGTATTCGGTTCCGCGAACTGGGCGTGGTTGAACAGGTCGAAGATTTCGGTGCTGAACTTGAGCTTGAAGTCCTCCTTGAAGTCGAAGGATTTGTTGATGGACGCATCGAAGTTGTCTTCTCCTTCCGATTTCAACTTGGGATCGACGCGCGGTTCGTTACCGAAAGAGAAGTAGTCCGGCTGTGTGAAGCAGGCGGTATTGAACCACTGATTGGCCCTGGCCGCGCTGTGCGGAGATCCGGTTCCGGCCTTTGAGCAACCCGCGGTGTAATTGGGCCGGATGTTGCCGGCGCCAAATTGGCTGAGCCCGTTTCCGGCTGCCACGAGCGCGATCGGGATGCCGCTGCGCAGGGTGGTGATGCCGTTGACCCGCCAGCCGCCGATGATTTGATTGGCCACGCCATTGACGTGGGAGAGATAGGCTTCTCCATGACCAAAGGGCAGATTGGCGCCGTAGTTGACGACCAGACTGTTGGCTAGATCCTGCTGGCTGATGGACTTTTCAACCTTCAGATTGGTGTTGTCCTGGACGACGCCGATGCCGCCCTGCCCGTCCTGGAAGGCGCTGGTGTTGTCGGTATTGCTGAGCAGCTTGCCCCACGTATATGCGCCTTGCAGGGTCCCAGCATGGCCGAAGCGGCGGATGTAAGTAGCCTGCAGGGCGTTGTAGGAGGAGTCGCCCAAGCGGGGCACAGCCTGATTGAAGCCCGTGTATTGCGGATGGGGCGTGAGCAGGTAGCCTTCCGCAATTGTCGGAGCGCCAAACGTGGTTCCGGCGGGAAGGACTCCAAAGAAGGGATTTGTGACCTGGGTCAGCAGCGTGGAACCCAGCGAGTCGTAGCTGTCGGGAAGCTGGTTGAGGTTCAATCCCGTGCCGGTGTAGCCCTGGGAAAGAATCAGGTGCGTTCCCTTGGAGCCGGCATAGGCGACGGTGGCAGTGGAGTTGTGATCGAGCGCGCGCTCCAGGGCCAGGTTCCATTGCTGAGAATAGCCGTACGCCTGGCTGGGAATGCGCCCTCCGACGCCGTTTCCAAGCGTTATATCGAGGCCCGCCTGGGTGCGTGCACCGGTGGCCAGATTGATTCCGTTCGGCAAGGGATTGGCCACCGTAGCCAGCAGCGGCTGCCCAACGGTGTTGGTGACGCTGGTGCCCGCCGAATTGATGGGGCTCGCGCCTGGGGAATCGGCGGTCATTTCAGCCGGGAAGAAGGATATCCCATAGCCGGAGCGGACAACGGTCTTGGGGTCGACGCGGTACGCGAAGCCTAGACGCGGAGAGAACAGCTTCCAGTGGAGATCCTCTTCTCTGCGCGAGGAATACTGCGTGCTGTCCACATAGACCAGTTGCCCGGTCAGCGGCACGGAGTTTCCGGTCACGGGATTGGTGATGGAAGTGAGGCTGCCGACGGTGGCAGCGGCGTTGGGTTGAAGGACTGAATCCCGGTTCTGCTCTTCAGAGTAGGACCCGGGCTGCTCCCAGCGCAGACCGGCGGTCACGGTCAGCTTTGGGGTTGCCTGGAAAGTATCCTCTATGAAGAGGCCGTAGTTGTGGAGGAACGCGTGCCAGGTTCCAACCGAGTTGACGCCGGTGCTGGAGGGAATTCCCAGCAGGAATGACGCCAGGGCGTTGCCGGTGGTGGAATCGGTGGCCGAGGAGGCGGTGTAGAAGGGAGAGGCGTTGATGCCGAGGCCCTGGTTGTTGCTGTAGTTCTCCCACAACACCTGACGCCAATTGCCGCCGGCCTTGACGGTGTGTTTTCCGATAATCTTCGTGACGCTGCCGTTGATGGCCCAAACGTTATTGTTCCAGTAGAGTTGCGAGAGCTCGGCGCCGATGCCGTATCCTTGGAGGCCCAGACCTGGGAGCAGGCCCTCCTTGTCCTGGCTCTCCGCCTCAATGGCGCCATAGGCCGAGCTGATCGACGACATATCGAATCCATCGCTCAGCGGGTACTGGAAGTTATAGTTCTCAAGATACGACAGGCGCAAATCCGCGATGGTGGTCTGGTTGAAAATGTGGTTGTCGCCCAGTACCGCTTCTTGCGTGTAGTTGCCCGTGGGGCCTGCGCCGGTCTTGGCGCCGAAGGGATCGCTGGGTCCGTTGTGCGGGTTCCAGAACGTATAGCGGGCAAAGACATTATCTTTGCCAACACTGGCGTCGATGCGGGCGTTGTACTGGTCCTGATAGCCCTCGATGGGCGCAGAGGCAAAGAAGTTGGTGGTGAAGGGTGTTTGTGTTACCCGGGACTCAGCCGGAGTCTCGAGCTTGGCGATGGTCAAGGCAGTGGGGTCAATCCTGCCGGCAATGCTGTTGTTGGGAAACGGCTTGCCCGTGGTGGGGTCGTAAATGATTTGCGGGTCCGCGGAAAAATCTCCATTCAGTTCCGCGGTCGTTGGCACGGTCCAAGAGCCTGGGCTGGCTGAAATGACCGATTCATGCTCCCAGGAGAAGAAGAAGAACAGCTTGTTCCTCAGAGCGGGTCCGCCGATGTTGGCTCCGTACTGATTCTGATGCAGCGTCGACCTGCCCAGATTGTCATGGTTGCTGAACCAGTCGTTGGCATCCAGGTCGGTGTTGCGAAAGTACTCATACGCGTTTCCGTGGAAACTGTTGGTGCCGCTCTTGGTGGAGATCTGAATGACTCCGCCCCCGTAGCCGCCGAATTCAGCGCTTACGTTGTTGGTGGAGACGCGGAACTCCTGGACGGCATCCTGGGTGGGAACGAGGGTGTTGACATTGTTTTCAGAGATGTTTGAACCAACGCCATCGATGAAGAACAGGCTCTGGCCGCTGAATGCGCCGCCAATCTGATAGTTTCCGTAGGCGATGGCCTGTGTTTGTCCGCCGGCCTGGAAGTTGCCGCTGCCGCCATTGGCCATGGTGTTGCCCTGGGTGCCTCCGCCGGGAGTCACGCCGGGCACAAAATCGAGCAGGTTGTTCACGTCACGGCCGTTGAGCGGAGCCTCAAGGACCTGCTGGCCTTCGATGACTCCCTCCAGCGTTGCGCTGTCGGTGTGCAGATCGCTGGTGGCGCCGGTTACGGTCACGGTTTGCGCCACGTCGCCAACCTCCAGAGCGACGTCCACGCGGGTGGCGCCGCCGATCTGGACGTCCACCGGGCTGATAGTTGCGGACTTGAAGCCCGGCTGCGATACGGTCACGCTGTAGGAGCCGGGATTGAGGTTGATGAAGTTGAAGGTGCCGCCATTGCCGGAAGTGGCCTTTTCGATGGCGTCCGTGCCGTTGTTCTTCAATGCGACCTTGGCGCCGACCACATGCGCTCCGGTCGCATCGGTGACCGTTCCAACGACAGTTCCATAGCTTGTTTGGGCCCGGACGTGGATGCAGCAGGCGGCGCCGAACAAGAGCGCAAACGCCAGAAACGCGGTGAGGGAATCGAGTCCCCGGCGATGCGGTGCGCGCTGCCGTGGGACAGGGTGAGACGAGCCTTCTCGCCTCGACAGAGATGATCTGGTTGTCATTTTCTTCAACTCCGAATTGTGGATTTTGATTGGCATGTTGGTCTCCTACGCGAAAATGGCTTTCGCCGGCAGTGTTCGAGAGTCTGCGGGCGACGACCGGGAGTGGCCGACAACCGCAGCGGAAATCTGTGGTTTATCGAGATGGCTCGACTCCGCCTATAGAGACGGAGGAGGGGGCGCATAATCAGGCTCACCTGTAAAGTTTTTTATCTTCATCTTGTAAACTTCTTGCGATCATCTGTAACATTCTTGATTTGACTGGCTGCCGAACCGCAGCGTAAATATTCCTGCTACCGGACCCTGAATTCCAGCCTGCTCGTTCGTCTTACGGACAGTGCAGAGGTTTGGGTATACTTCCTTGACGAATTTCGAGGAGGCGGCGGGAACGGCGCCGAGATGGAACAACCATCTGACAGCGCCATTTCGCCTGACGGGGTCGGATCCACGGATGGACGAGCAACTTGCTGCATACGTGAGTGGACTTTACGAGGAGCACTATGGCGGCCTGTTCCGGCACCTGATTCTGTCCGGATCGACCGGGGCGGAAGCTGACGACCTTATCCAGGAAGGCTTCCTGCGCCTCTTTCGTCACCTGGGCAGCGGCCGCGAGGTGAACAATCCGCGATGGTGGCTGCTGCGCGTGATGCACAATCTGCGCATCGATGAGATTCGCAAGCGGAAGCGGGAATTCGCGTTGGACCGTCCCGAATTCGAAGGCCTGGTCGACCAGTTGCGCACTCAGGATCCGGACGCCGAGGCGCAAATCATCGAGCGTGAACAGACGGCCCGGATTCGGACCGCGGTTGGCAAACTGGCTCCACGCCAGTATCAGTATTTATTGCTTCGGGCGGAGGGCCTCAAGCTTCGTGAAATCGCTGAAATGTTCCGCGTGACAGTGCAAACCGTCTCGGAGTCGTGTGCGAAGGCGATGCTTGAGCTGGGGAGATTAACCGATGAATCGTAAGCCTTGGCAAGATCGGGAAGGGCATCCCCCGGCCGGCCTTCTATTGCTTCATTTGGACGATGAGCTCGAAGTGGGCACCGCCGACGCCGTCCGTCTGCACTTGATCGGATGCGCGGCATGCCGCGAGGAGTGCGAGCAGATTGAGCGCGGCATCTCCCGCTTCATCGCATTCCGCGACGCCGTCGAAGTGCCGGCTCCGGCTCCTCGCCCAGCAGCGCTTCGCGAGCGCCTCCTCGGCACGGAAACCGGGCGGTCCTCGATGCCGGTGTTGGTTCGCCTTCGCGGCCTCATTCGGCTCAATCCCCCGCGGCCCGTGGCCTTCGCATTGGGCAGTGCCTTTCTTTGCATGGTCGTATGGCTGTGGCTCTTCCTGGGTGCGCCGCGGCAGTCCGTTTATGCCTCGCAGATCCTCGACGATGCCCGCAATGCCTCCGACTCGCTCATCGCTCACTCCAAGGTCCTGAACCAGAAGATTCGACTGCGGCGCGGGAGCCTGGTCATTGAGAGAAGCATCCGCCACGGCCGCCAGAGCTCTTTGCAGGCGCGGGAATCCAGCATCGACCTCCAATTGCAGCAAGACCTCGATCTGGCCCACATTAATCTGAACGATCCGCTCAGCGCCAATGACTTTGCCGACTGGAGATCCGGGCAACAGGGACACACCGACTCGGTCAAAGAAACCTCGCTGGACGTGACCATCACCACGCGCGTGGCTCGAGGCGCAATCACGGAAGGTTCTCTGACGCTGTCCCGGCCGGGCTGGCGGCCGATTGCGCGCAGCGTCGAATTCCGCGGCCAGGCTCCCATCGAGATCAGTGAAGAGGGCTACGATATCACCGATTCGCCGAGCGTGATGCCGGAGTCGACGATTGGTTCCCTGGCGCCTGGCTCCACTTCTGCGATCAACGCGCCTGCGGCAGCGGCTGAGGTGTCCGCCGCGGAGTTGGAAGTCTCCGAACTGGACCTGCGTGAAGCACTTCACTCCATCGGAGCCGATGTGTCGGCTTCTCCTGAAATCTGGAGGTCGGAAAGCACGGTGTTCTTCAATGTCTTGCCCGAGAGTCCAAAGCAAAAGGCAGCGATCGGAGATGCCGCGAGCCGCATCCCGCACGTCAGGGAAGCCGGCAAGCAGTTCGCCCCATCCGCGGAGGCGTCGTCCGCAAAGACATCGGGCCCCTATACGACCACCCCGCCGCTTGCCGCCGCGCTTGAAGCCGAGTTCGGCGATGCGCAGGCAGCGGGCAATTTTCTTGATTCATTGCGAACTCGTTCTTCGCGCGTGCTCGCCGAAGCTGCCGCACTGGACCAACTTGGCAAGAGATACCCGGCGGACGCGATAAAGGCCCTGCCGCCCGATCTGCGCGCACGGGTCAACCGTCTCGCGGCCAGCATGCTGTCTTCGCTTCAGCATGACTCAGCCGATTATGTGAAGCTGTTGTCTCCTACGCTGGACCAGATGGCTCATGAACTGAACATCGCCGTTTCCAGCGAGGTCAACAGGAATCTTCCTGGCTGCCTTGCCTGGCAGCAGAATGCGGCTCTCGCGGAGCCGCAGTTGCGCAATCTTGCCAATGACGTCTCTCTTCTCTTTGTTCCCAACCATACGGAGAAACCCGTCGCGCCGAAAGCCGATGCGCTGCTCGCCGAGAGCCTCGCGACCAGGTCATTCCTGGAGCTTCACCTGATGTCAACCTGCCAGTTGTTTGCGGCTGACTGAGCGATTCCGCCGCCGTTGTTGAATGCCAGGATGATCGACTTCCGTGCGGGCTGACCGGCGTTCTAGAAGCTGAGCCGCAAGGCAAACTGAATGGTGCGCGGCAGATTGGCCTGGTTTTCCACCTGGCCGAAGCCGGGCGAGGCGAGATTCACATTCGGCTCCGCGAACTGGGCGTGGTTGAACAGGTCGAATATTTCAGTGTTGAATTTGAGCCGGACGCGCTCCGTCATCTCGAAGGATTTGTTGATCGATACATCGAAATTCGCTTCTCCGTCGGCCTTCAACGCCGGATCGACGCGCGGTTCGTTGCCGAATGAGAAGTTGCCGGGCTGAGTGAAGCAGGCCGTATTGAACCACTCGTTGGCCCTGGCTGCGCTGTGCGCAGAACCAGGTGCTTTCTTCGCGCACCCTAAAGCGATATTGGGCCGGATTGCGCCGGCGCCAAACTGGCTGAGCCCGTTGCTTGCCGCGACCAGCGCGATGGGGAGACCGCTGCGCCACTTTGTAATGCCGTTGACGCGCCAGCCGCCGATGACCGCATTGGCCGTCCTGCCGATGCGCGAGAAATAGGGCTCATCGTGCCCGAAGGGCAGGTCGACGCCGTAATTGACGACCAGGTTATTGGCCACATCCTCTTCGCTGACGGCTCGTTCCGCTTTCAGGTTGTAGTTGTCCTGCACCACTGCGATTCCGCCCTGGCCGTCCTGGAAGGAACTCGTGTTTTCGGTGTTGCTCAGCAGCTTGCCCCATGTATACGCGCCTTGCACGGTTCCGGCGTGCGGGAAGTGGCGGATATATGTGGCCTGCAGGGCGTGGTAGGTGGAGTCGCCGTCGCGCGCCACGGCCTGCGAAAGCCCGCCTGGGTACTGCGGATGGGGCAGCAGCAGGTACCCTTCCGCAACCGTCGCCGCGCCCATTGTTGTCCCAGCCTGAAGAACTCCAAAAAACGGATTTGCCACCTCGGTCAGCAGAGCCGAGCCCAGAGAGTCGTAGGTGTCGCGAAGCTGATTCAGGTTCAAGCCCGTTCCGGTGTACGTCAAGGAGAGAATCAGGTGCGTTCCCTTGGAGCCCGCATAGGCAATCGTGGCAGTGGAGTGGTGGTCGAGCGCCCGCTCCAGGGCCAGGTTCCATTGTTGCGAATATCCGTACGTCTGGTTGGGAATGCGTCCGGAGATGCTTTGTCCCAGCGCCGCATCCAGGCCCGCCTGTGTACGGCCAGTGGGTAGATGAATGCCGTTCGGCAGGGGATTGGCCACGGTGGCCAGCAGCGGGTTTCCAGGGCTGGGGTTGATGATGCCAGTGAAGGCCGCATTGATGGGGCTCACGCCCGGCGAATCGCCGGTCATTTCAGCCGGGAAGAAGGATATCCCGTAGCCCGAGCGGACGACGGTCCCCGGATCGAAACGGTAGCCAAAGCCCAGGCGCGGAGAAAACAGCTTCAAGTGGAGAGCCTCTTCTCTGCGCGAAGGATATTGTGGACTATCGACAAATACCAGTTGACCGGTAAGGGGCACAGCCGCACCGGTGACCGGGTTCGTAATCGCACTCAGGCTGCCGATGGAGACCGCGGCGTCTGGCTGGAGCACCGTATCCAGGTTATTGACCTCGGAGTAAGAACCTGGCTGTTCCCAGTGCAGGCCGGCCGTCACGGTCAGCTTCGCGCCAGCCTGAAAAGTGTCGGAGATGAACAAGCCGTAGTTGTGCAGGAATGCTCGCCATGTACCCACGGATTCGATGCTGGTGGTCGAGGGAATACCAAGCAAAAACGAGGCCAGAGCGTTGCCATCCATGCTGTCGGTTGCGCTGGCGGCCGTATAGAACGGAGTCGCATCAATGACCAGGCCCTGGCTGTTCCCATAGCTCTCCCACAACACCTGGCGCCAGTTGCCGCCAGCCTTGATGGAGTGCCTGCCAAGAACCTTGGTCACGCTGCCGTTCACAGCCCAGGCGTTATTGTTCCAGTAAAGGTGTGAGAGCTCGGGTCCCACGCCATAGCCCTGGATGCCGAGCACTGGAAGCAGGCCTTCATGATCCTCGCTCTCGGACTGAATCTTGCCATAGTTTGCGCTGATCGACGACATATCGAAGCCGCCGCTCAGCGGGTACTGAAAGTTATAGTTCTCAAGATACGACAGGCGCACATCGGCGATCGTGGTGGCGTTGAATACGTGAGTTTCGCCCAGCACTCCTTCCTGGGTGTAGTTGCCCGTGGGGCCTGCGCCGGTCTTGTTGCCGAAAGGATCGCTGGGCTCATTGTGCGGGTTCCAGAATGTATACCGGGCAAAAAGCGTGTCGGCGGTCCGTGGATTGGCGTCGATGCGCGCATTGTACTGGTCCTGGTACCCTTTGATCGGCGCGGAAGCATAGGCGTTGGTGGTGTATGGCGTCTGGATGACACGAGACTCGTCTGGAGTTTCGAGCTTCAGGATAGTCAGAGCTGTCTGGTCAATCCGGTTCGACGGAATCCTGTTCTCGGAAAATGGCTCTCCGGTCGCAGGGTCGTAGATGATTTGCGGATCGCCGGAGAAGTCTCCGCTCAGTTCTGCGGTAGTTGGCACAGTGGCAGAGATTGGACTGGCTGAAAGCAGCGACTCATGTTCCCAGGAGAAAAAGAAAAACAGCTTGTTCCTCAAGGCGGGTCCGCCGATGTTCGCGCCGTACAGATTCTGATGGAGCGGCGACCGGCCCAGATTCTCACGGGTGCTGAACCAGTCGTTGGCATCCAGATCGGTGTTGCGAAAGTATTCGTAGGCGTTGCCATGGAAACTGTTGGTGCCGCTCTTGGAGGAGATTTGAATCACTCCACCGCCGTAGCCGCCGAATTCCGCGCTCACGTTGTTGGTCGAAACTCGGAATTCCTGCACCGCGTCCTGGGTGAGAACGAGTGTGTTGACGTTGTTCTCAGCGATGTTCGACGCAACGCCATCGACGAAGAACAGGCTCTGGCCGCTGAATGCGCCGCCAATCTGGTAATTTCCATAGGCGATTGGCTGCGTCTGACCGCCGGCTTTGAAATTGCCGCTGCCGCCATTGGCCACGGTGCTGCCCTGGGTTCCACCGCCGGGAATCACTCCCGGTACAAAATCCAGCAGGTTGTTCACGTTGCGGCCGTTCAGCGGAGCCTCGACCACCTGCTGGCCTTCGATCACTCCATCCAATGTGGCGCTGTCGGTATGCAGGTCGCCCGCCGCCCCTGTCACCATCAGGGTCTGGGTCACATCCCCAACCTGCAGCGTGACGTCGACACGGGTGAATCCGCCGATCTGCACATCGACCTGGCTTCGCCTGGAGGATTCGAATCCCTGCTGCGACACGGTCAGGGTGTAGAAACCTGGATTCAGGTTATGAAAACTATAGGTCCCGCCCTCGCCGGTCACGGTGGTTGCCGCGGCATCCGTGCCGTCGTTCTTCAAGGTCACTGTCGCGCCCAGTACGTCCGCCCCCGTGGTATCGGTGACGGCGCCCACCACGGTTCCATAGCTAGTTTGCGCCTGAATGCAGGACCGTGCGCCGACACCCAGCAATGAAAAAAGCAGCAGCCCCGCGAAAGAGAACGACCGTCTCGCCGATTGCAGTGGAGGCAGCCTGAAGAACAGATAAGGCTGGCTCTTTGCTGCTGCAAGAGGTGATCCGGTTGTCATTTTCAACTCCGAACGGCGCGTTCCCATGGTCATGATGGACAGAGTGGCGCGCTTCTGCCGGCACGCCGGGCAAGCTGCCGCGGATTGTTGCTCCAACTCCCTGGCCATTGCCGCGAAAGTCAGAGATCAACGCCTGCCGTGTGCATGTTTCGGGAAGAAGGCGTCTCCGGACAAGGCATTTTAACGACACATAGACTAGGACAGGTTGAATACAATTGTCAACAAAAACAGTTACATAAAGTAATATCGTGTGATACAGTCTGGAAAGATTGAACTCCGAGCGATGCGCGGCAGATTGCGGGAGCTGCAGTGGAATGTTCCGCCGGGCCCTCCGATTCCTCAGGGCACTGGAGGGCCGACGAATTGCAAAGGGCTTCGCTGACGGCTGGAGTGTCTTTTTTTGAGCTAGGGCTGAGCGAGCTCGTGCCGATGGAACTCCGAAGCGGTGAGCGGCTCGCTTCAACATCGTTTCAATGAGGTAAGGGTAATGTCTCAGAGCGCAGGCATCGAATCCCCGAGTAAAGGACCCAAGTACAAGCGCGTCTACCTCGAACTCCGCGAGGCCCTCAAGGACGGCACCCACAGGCAGGGTGACAAGCTGGCCAGCGAGAACGATCTCGTGGAGCGATTCGGCGTTAGCCGCCCGACGGTGCGCCGCGCTTTGGCGCAACTGGTGGACGAAGGATTCATCGAGCGCCGCATGGGAGCTGGCAGTGTCGTCGCCCATCGAAGCGAGCACGAGATCCTGGTTTTCGGGCTGCTGATCCCGGAACTGGGAACCACCGAGATCTTCGAACCCATCTGCCAGGGCATCTCGCAGGCCCACAGCAACAGCCGGCATGAGCTCTTATGGGGCCCATCGTTCCTCAAGGGAGCCAGCAAGGAAGTCCAGGCCGAGCACTTGTGCAGGTACTATATTGAACGCCAGGTCTCCGGGGTCTTCTTCGCACCGATGGAGCTGTTCGAAGGCCGGGACGCGGTAAATGTCTCCATTGCCCGCGCACTGGATGAGGCTCATATACCGGTGGTGCTGCTGGACCGCGACATTGTGCTGTTCCCGGAGCGAAGCAAGTACGATCTGGTGGGCATCGACAACCACCGCGCCGGATATGTTCTCGCCGAATACCTGCTTCGTTCCGGCTCGCGCAGAGTAGCCTTTCTGGCCTCGCCGTTTTCAGCTCATACCGTGGACGCCCGAATCGGCGGTTACCAGGAAGCGCTGCACAACCACCGTGAGGCGGCGGCGCAGCCGCTGGTCAAATGGATCGATCCCAACGATGTGGCCGGGGTCCAGGACTTTCTGGATCAAATGAAGCCCGACGCGATCATCTGCGCCAACGATCATACCGCGGCGCAACTCCTGAGAACCCTTGCCGGCATTGGGGTCCAGGTTCCCGCACAGATCCGCATCGCCGGAGTTGACGACGTGAAGTATGCGCAACTGCTGCAAACCCCTCTGACCACCATCCGGCAACCCTGCCTGGAGATCGGATCGACCGCATTGCTCGCCATGCTGGATCGAATTGCTCGTCCGGCCACGCCAGCCCGGGAGTTCATCGTCGATTTTCAGCTTGTCATCCGGACTTCCACCGAGGCCGGTGCGCAGGAGCCATTGGAATCGGGCTTGAACCGTCTCGCCGGCAAGGACGATACCGCGGAGGCGCACCTGGCAAGGGAGAGCCCAGACACCGCTGGAACCGCGCAGGGCAGAGAGAACAGATTCTGATGCGAAGGCAAAGCGTAGCAACTGCTCAACACCCATCCCCATAGTGCCAAAGCTCAACCTGGCAGGCCTTGCGCTCACCGGGAAGGGCGACACCCAGCAGCCGGCGAATACTTCGGGTAGGTTCTCCAAAGGTGGACTGGGGGCCGTGACGACCCGAGCTTTTGGTCCTTGCTGGTGCTTTGATGGTGCGCTTGTGGACGGTTGTTCTCCGCATGAAACGACGCGGGGAAGGTCTGGATTTGAGAGGGTGGGCGAGAGCGAAATTGAAGAGGACGAGAAGCTGGGCGAGATCCTCTTCGAGGTGTGCGAGGACGAGGGGGATGGAGGTTATGCCTCTTCCGCTCTGGGGTACGAAACCCAGCTTGTGGCTGGCAGGGCAAATGCAGCGGGTGGGCCACTGGCCCACCCGCAGAGACATGGGACCAGGCTACGGCCAGACGAGATTGCCCGCCGCCCAGGAGAACTGTTGATTCACTACAACAAAGCCTCCTCCGCTGATCGAGGAGCTTTGCGCGCTGACCGTGTTGCCCGTGCCGCCGCTGACTGAGGAGAACAGACCGCTGGCGGTATTTGCGGAGCCGCCGGAGACGGAGGAGGATTCTGCGCTGGCAGTGTTGTTTGATCCGGCGCTGACGGAAGACCATCTTCCGCTGGCCACGCCCTGAAGGCCACCGGAAACCGCGGCGCCTTCCGCGCTGGCCGAGTTGTCCTCGCCGCCGCTGACAGAAGACCACAGCCCGCTCGCCACGCCATAATGACCACCGCAAACCGCAGCACCCTCTGCAGTGGCCGAGTTGCCCTCGCCGCCGCTGACGCTAGAGAACTTATCGCTTGCAATGCTATATTCCCCAGCGGTGATGGTTGCATACGGGCCGGAGATGGTGTTGGAAAAACCGGCCACGATGCCACCGATGGAGGTATATCCGTTGTCTACGCCTAAAACGAGGTTGTGCGATCCGGTGCGGGGCCGTTCGGCTTGCGACGGGCAACCGGTACAGGGAGGTATCCCATTTTCGTTGTAGCCGATGATGAGGTTGCCGAGCCCGTTGGGGTTGGGGATGTAGGGGGAACCAAGCGTTCCGCCGGTGGCGCCGCTGCCATCGCGGATATTGAGGTTTGCACCCGTGATGTACATATCGGTGCCGTCGACGGTGACAAACTGGAGCTTTTGTTCGTGACTCGATACGGAGTTGCCAAGTTGGGCAATGGTGAGGTCTTGGGCGTCGATTGTGGAGTGGAGCTTGCGCAGGTCGGCTTCCTGACGCAGAACGGTGGCATCCAGAGCAGCGACTTCGTGCTGCAAGCGGATTACCATCTGGCGAAGGTCCTGGGAGTCAGGCGCACCAGCGGGGCTTTCCCTGCGGGCGATTCCGAAGACCACGATTGCGATCACGACACTGACGGTGATCCGGCGTGATATTTGAGATTTCATTGCGATTACCTCCCACTTGGGTGGTTACAGGTCGGGCATCAGAAGATGCCGGTGGGTTGGGCGGGACTCATCAGGAGCGGTCGATAAGCCATACCGGCTGGCAGGGCTAGTGAATGAGGGCCGATTGCCGGCGACCTGGGGGTGCAGGCCGGCCAGACAACCCCGAGACTTTCCACGGAGAGATGCCATTTGTCTGTGCTGGTTGTCACAAAGAAGAAGCGGGATGGATAGTGGGTTGGGTTTGCGATCTTACACCCTTGAATCAAAGAGCGATTCAGTGCGAGGCGTCCAGTTTTTGGAGTGATTCAGGGATAGGCCATCCGCCAAGAAATCTTTGGGGGATTACTGTGTGTTGAGGTGGTAACCATAAAAGCGGTACAAGGAGCAATCGTTTTTCTGCCACCTGTGTTGCACGACAGAACATTAGGGCTACGCTTCTTATGTTGCCGGAAGGCAAGTTGAAGGCTCGACACTGGGAGGCGTCCATGAAAGTCTGGTTTGAAGACCACGCGCATTTCCTCTACCTGGGGGCAACGATTGCCTTCATCCTCCTTGGGTGCACATCCGTTGCTCTCACACTGGCGGGAGTTCAGCAGTGAAGTAAATGCTGGTTGACCGGGAGACTGGCGCAGAGATTCGCGCCGGGGACACCGTGACCAGGTTTTGCGGCGAGGAGGACGAGCTAACGAGCTTCTGCCCACTTCCAGCGCCATCTACCGTGCGTTGACCACCCAGCGACCGGGCGGGAACCACAGAGGGATTCTGGATCATTCACCGATCAAAACAGGAACGCTCCCTATCGTCCTGAAGCACATCGGCGCCCACTGGGTGATTGTCGAACAACTCCTGGAATGGCTTGAGTTATAGGCTGGCCTCACTCCCAGGATTCAACGACGAGGCCTGGCGCACCTGGCACCCAGGTTCTCTGTCTGGCTCGCCAGAGCACTCGGCTGTCGCTGCTGACCTTTTGTCTCTCCATATCGGATGAGTCCACGGTCGAAGCCGTCTATACTCGATGGCAAAGGAGATTCCTTGCTCGCTCCACTCCGATTTATCTGGAATGCAACCCGCGGCCACCGGCTGGCTCCGTGGCGTAGCGAATATCTGCGCTGGCGGGTGGAGACCTACTCCGGCAAGCGTGCGGAGACCCTGACAACCAAGGATTTCATGAGCTTTGCCTGGACCTCGCGGTGGGAGCTTCTGGGCTTTCTGGCCTGGACGGGGCGTCTGGACCGCGAGGTGCGCAAGCGCGCCTGAAGCGGGCGAATGGCTCCGGTGGCATAGGCCGATCCAGAATCAAGGCGATCCAGGAGTTAAGCCGATCCAGAAGTTTCGATCCGCGGAGAGGCCGATGAGCCACCGCTTATGATCGACATTGGAGTCTTTTCTCGCATGAGATTTGGAAGATTGCGTTTTTCGCGCCGGGTGTTCGCGGCGTTATTGTTCACCACTGCGGCAGCCGTAGCGCAGATGCCGCCGGCCGAGCCTCCGTTGCCGCTGCCCACACCCCACAACGACTCGCCCAGTCTGCGCGTGACGACCACTGAAGTGCTGGTGCCCACGCTGGTGGAGAAGCGCGGCGGGGGGATTATCTACGGTCTAAAACCGGAAGATTTTGTGCTTGAGGATAACGGCGTGCCGCAGAAGATTCGCGTGCAGGAGGAGATGGACACGGCCCCCGTGGCGCTGGTCGTCGCCGTCGAACAGGGCGGGGCGAGCGTACTCGAATTCGACAAGGTGGCCAAACTGGGCCCGCTGCTGGACCTGTTTCTGTCCGACGGCAGGAGCCAGGCCGCGCTGGTGGGATTCGACTCCAAGCCCCATCTGATTCGCGACTACACGCACTCCAGCGAAGAGGTGAACGAGGCCCTCAAGCACCTGGAACCGGGCAACGGCGGCGACGCGATTCTGGATACGGTCAGTTATGCCGTCGATCTGCTCGAATCCCAGCCCAAGGAGTACCGCCGGGTTCTGCTCTTGATCAGCGAGGAGCGGGACCACGGCAGCAAGCACACCAAGCCGGATCAGTTGATCCGCAAGATCGGCCAGTCGGACGTGCTGGTGCTGAGCGTGGCGTTTTCCCCGGCGCGCGCCGAATTGCTGCACGACATGAAAGATTCCGGCGATGACCGGACCATGAGCATGATCTCGTCGCTTTTTATGCTGGTGCAGGCATTCAAGAAGAATGCGGCCAAGGAAGTGGCCCGGATGAGCGGCGGGGAGTACAACACATTTACCGGCGGCAAGGGCTTTGAGCAGCGGGTGGTGGATTCGGCCCGGCACGCCCGGAATCGGTACCTGATTACCTTCAGCCCTTCGGACCCCAGCCCCGGCCTGCATTCAATCCGCGTCCGGACGGCGCAGGACTACGGCGCCCGCGTCGTGGCTCGGGCCAATTATTGGAGGACGGACGAGCCGTAACGGGCGGGGAGCGGAAAACGGGATACCAACCGGGTTCCCGCCAGGCCGCGAATGGCGCGGGGGTGGGAATTCATGGTAATCTCACCTTAGACACTTGAAGAGTGGACCTGAGAAGACAAGAGGAGTAACACACGCCGTGCTGGCGACTGCAAAGAAAACAACACTCATTGAAAGCTTCCGCACCCACGATTCGGACACCGGTTCACCGGAGGTCCAGATCGCGATTCTGAGTGCGCGTATCGCGGAACTGACCGAGCACTTCAAAACCCACAAGAAGGACCATGCCTCGCGGCGTGGACTCTTGCAACTGGTCAGCAAGCGTCGCCGCCTTCTCGATTACCTGAAGACGCACGATACCGATCGCTATCGCGACGTGATCGGTAAACTCGGCATCCGCAAGTAATCAGAAAGCCAACCTTGACCCGGAAGCGCCCAGACCGGAAATTGGTCGAGGCTCCCGTTCTACCCAGGAACTGGGGCCATGGTGTACCTGGCGAACTCGACCCGCTGCCAGGGATCGCGCACAGCTATCGGCTGAGCGCGATCCCGGTGAGCAGCCTGGTTGATGGCCCGGCCGGCAGGCCGGGAGAATCCGCTCCCCCGCGCACCTCCCACTCTTTTGCGCGCGTCCTGCCCTTCGCCCCGCCTTTCGCCAGCGCCTTCACACCCTCCGGCACATTCCACTCAAAAGTTTCCCAAGCGAACAAAATGAAACGAGGACTCTATGTCTAAGCATGAAGTAGCCGTCGAGCTTGCCGGTGGCAAGCGCCTGGTCTTTGAGACCGGACGCATGGCCAAGCAAGCATCCGGCGCAGCACTGGTGACCACGGGCGAAACCGTAGTTCTGGCAACCGCGGTAGCTTCTCCCGACCCCAGGGAGGGCATCGACTTTTTCCCCCTCACCGTGGATTATCGCGAATACACCTACGCCGGTGGGCGCATTCCCGGCGGCTTCATCAAGCGCGAAGGCCGGCCCAGCGAAAAGGAAGTCCTTACCTGCCGTCAGATCGACCGCCCCATTCGTCCCCTTTTCCCAGACGGGTTCCGCAACGAGACCCAGGTCATTGCCCTGGTTTTTTCTGCCGACAAGGAGAACGATCCGGACGTGGTGGGGATCAACGCCGCCGCCTGCGCACTGGCTCTTTCCGATATTCCTTTCAGCGCCACGGTTGGCGCCGTGCGCGTAGGCCGTGTAAATGGTGAGTTTGTCATCAACCCCACCTATGCCGAGCGCGCCGAAACCACAGTCAACATCATGGTCGTCGGGCACAAGGACGGCATCGTGATGATCGAGTCGGGCGCCAAGGAAGAGTCGGAAGAGACGATTCTGGCGGCCATCGAATTCGGCCACACCGAAATCAAGAAGATTGTTGCCGCCATCGACGAGCTGGTGGCCCTGGCCGGCAAGCCGAAGCGGGCCTTCACCGCGCCGGAGTTCGACCAAGCCTACTACGACGAGCTCTTTGCCAAGGTTGGCGATCGCCTCAAGGACGCATTGGACACCGCGGCCCACGCCAAACTGGAAAGCCAGACGCTGGTCAAGCAGATCAAGGACGAGTTGGCCGCTGCGCTTCCCGCCGACGATCCTGCGGCCAAGAAGAAGCTGGCCCATTATTACGAGCACCTTCGCGAGCGGATCTTCCGTGAGCAGGTGACCAAGGAACGGATTCGGCCCGACCGCCGCGCATTCGACCAGATTCGTCAGATCACCATCGAGCACAGCGTTCTACCGCGCGTACACGGCTCGGCGCTGTTCACTCGCGGCGAGACCCAGGCGCTGGTTACGGCCACGCTGGGCACCACCGACGACGGGCAGCGGCTGGAGAGCTACGAGGGCGAAAAGAAAAAGCCCTTCATGCTCCACTACAACTTCCCGCCCTTCTGCGTAGGCGAAACCGGTCGCATGACCGGCACCGGCCGTCGCGAGATCGGGCACGGAGCATTGGCCGAGCGCGCCATCACGGCGGTTCTGCCCACGGCAGAAGAGTCCCCTTACACCATCCGCATTGTCTCCGATATTTTGGAGTCCAACGGCTCTTCGTCGATGGCCACGGTTTGCGGCGCCAGCCTGGCGCTGTTTGACGCCGGCATCGCTCTGAAGGGCGCGGTTGCCGGTGTGGCCATGGGCTTGGTGAAGGAAGGCGACGACTACGCCATCCTGACCGACATTGCCGGCGCCGAAGATCACTATGGCGACATGGACTTCAAGGTTGCCGGTACCCGCAAGGGCATCACCGCTCTCCAGATGGACATCAAGATCGGCGGACTGACCCGCGAGATTCTTGAAAAGGCGATGGAGCAGGCGCGTCAGGGCCGGCTCTTCCTGCTGGACAAGATGGACGCGGTGCTGGACGGACCGCGCACCGAGCGTTCGGCCTACGCGCCTCGCATCGAAACGGTGATGATTCCCACCGACAAGATTCGGGATCTGATCGGAAAGGGTGGCGCGACCATTCGCGGCATCATCGAGCAGACCGGCGCCAAGATCGACGTGGACGACACGGGCCGGGTTAGCGTCGCCTCCTGCGACAGCGAGGGCCTGAAGAAGGCGCTCGAATTGATCGGCAACATCACCGCCGTGCCCGAAGTGGGCAAGATCTACCTGGGCAAGGTGGTTCGCCTGGCGGAGTTCGGCGCATTTGTCGAGCTTTTCCCCGGCACCGATGGCCTGCTGCACATCTCCGAGATCGCGGAGCATCGCGTCAAGGAAGTGAAGGACGAGCTGCGCGAGGGCGATCAGGTGATGGTCAAGGTTCTGGCCATCGAAGGCAATCGGATCAAACTGAGCCGCAAGGCGCTCATCAAGGAGCAGAAGGCCAAGCTGGCGCAATCAGCTCCTGCTGAAGCCGAAGAGGTGGAAATTTCAGCCTCCGAAGCTCCCGCGGCCCCTGCGCCGTCGGCTCCGCGCAATGAGTTCGACGAACGGCAGCCGAGGTCGAATCAGAGCACGATCCTGATCGAGGGTGGCGACGATTTCGAGGATGATGAGGGCGAAGAGCTGGACGAAGAAACAGAGCCGAACTTCAATCGTGTTGATGGCGCGCCGGTTCCTGTTGCTCAAGCAGCAGGCGCGGGCCGTCCTCCGGCCAACAACAACAATCGTCGCCGGCGTCGGCGTCGGCCCGGTGGCCCCGGCGGCAGCGGCGGCGGTCGCGGCCCCGGCAGTGGCGGCGGACAAAGCTAGGCTGCTTGCAATCGAACGCACGAGAAAGGCCCGGACGAACCCGTCCGGGCCTTTCTTGCGTCAAGGGCAAGATCAGAATCGCATTCCAGCCCCATCAGCGGCGGTTCCGTCAGTCGCTCATTGCGAATCCTGAAGGCCAGGATTCGCGAGGCAACTAGCTGGCGCCACCAGATTCTCCATCTTGGGACTTACGTGCTCGGCGAAAGGCGCCGAAGCGTTCTTGACGTCGTACATCCTGAGGTCGGCCGCGATGCACAGGCTCTCCATGTTCCCCGCATCTTCAGGGAAGACGGCAATGCCGATGCTGGCGCTGACCCGCACCCATTGATCTCCAATTCGCAAGGGCTGCTTGAGGAGGCTGTGCAGCGAATTGCCCACACTGCGGGCTTCCTCGCGGCTGGTGGGCTCCTCGAGAATCACTGAGAACTCGTCGCCGCCGGTTCTGGCCACGGTGTCGGAGCGGCGAACCCGTCCATTCAGCACTGAAGCCACGTGGCGGAGAAGCAAATCGCCAATGTGATGTCCGAGAGTGTCGTTGACCAGCTTGAAACGGTTCAGGTCGACCACCAGCAGCGCCGTCTGAGTCTTGGTCCGGCGGGCTCGCTCCAGGGCGCTGGCCAGACGGTCCTGAAAAAGCCGGCGGTTGGGCAGGCCGGTCAACGCGTCGTGCAGGGCCAGGTACTTGTTGTCTTCAATCTGATTTTCAAGCAGGATCAGGATCATGCCCACTGCGACAACATACTTGGGCAGGTTCCATACTTCGCCCTCAATGTGGACTTGGGGCCAAAAGGCTGCCATGAGCGGCCCCACAACGAAGACCGATGCCCAGGCGAGGAACCCCGCGATGGTGACGAATGCCCCGGTCGTGGCGCGGTGGTACAGGCAGAGGAAGTGGATGCAGCAGCTGAAATAGATGGTGAACAGGACGGCATTGAGCGCCAGTTCTTGGCCGTCGGGCCGATTTTGAACGGCAAGCAGGAATCCCGCCAGGGCGCAGTAAAACAGGGCCATTGCCCAGCGAAGCGGGTGATGGAACCGGCGTATTGAAAACAGCGTGAGCGCGAGCGGGAGAGCGCCAAACAGCACCGCGGCCGGTACAAGGGCCCAGGCTGCCGCCGGTCCGGCGACGGAAACGCCGATGTAGAGGGTGTTCACCGTGAGAAAGATTCCCACCATCCAACGGCTCGATTTCTCAAAGCGGAAGGGAACCGACGCCCACATGAAGAGTATTCCGGCCCAGGTCAATGCGGAAAGAGCGACGAATATGGCCAGAATGCCTGGAATGCCTGAAACCGGGGAAAAAATAAGGGCTGTGAAGTGCAACCCGATCATGACCCACGCCGTGAGCCAGATCTTGGACGCGGGCGTGTTGCTGCTGCGCGCCACCGAAGCAAAGGCGCAGGCCAACAGCGCGACGGCGCCAACGTCGGGTAATTTACTCCAATCGACCACAACAGCCCCTCTGGAGAGAAACGGTACAAATAGGATCGACGATCTGAGAGCGGTTACTATAACTCTTTTGCGTCATTTTGAAACCATCGTACGCACTTTAGTACCGTTTAGCGCGGGGTGAGTACCGTGATTCATTGGGTAACCGCCGATTGATTGTTGACAGTTTCGCGCCATTCTCCGCTAGACTCTTATCGATGGCCGCAAGTCTTTACATTGTCGTTGAAGGAGAGGACCCAGGATTCGACATTTTCGTGAATGGGCATGCCTTGGCTCGCAACGAAGATGCACTGGAACGGCTGGCGGAGCGGTTGAATGTGCATCCGCTGCTGGAGTTCTTTTCCGCCGACGAAAACTCCATGGCGCTGCTGCTGGAGCAGGGCGCCGCCGATCCGGAGTGGGCGCGCCATCTTCCTCAGCCGCAATGGTTTGACGCTTCCGACGGCCTGCTTACGGTGCGCGCCCTGCTGGATTTTCTGGGGACCACGCCGGCAGCGCTGGGCTCGGAGACCCATCCGGTTCTCAGCGAACTGCGGGAGTATGAGCGGGTGCTGCGCAAGACCGCCCAGCGCGGCCTCCACTGGCATGTCGCCGTGAGCTGGCGCTAGCAGCCTGGTCGTGAACAGGGCGGGCCGGAGTCACTGGTTTCCCCAATTTGCCGCCGATTCAGTCAGAGCCCGTTCCCCCTGGTATAGAGTTTTGGGTTCCTCGCCCTCGCCGAGTTCTTGTTTTTGCGGCTTGGGTAGGACCGCCAGGAACCCCTCTACAGCAACAGCAGAGACGCTCTAAAGCGGATAATTGCCGCTGATGGTTTCGCCGCAGAATGAGCCGCTGTAGGTTTCGCTTCCCGTACCCGTCTTGTCGCTGATCGTTGCGTTGACATTCAGGTCAGTCGAGCAACTTGAAGAGCCCACGCTGATCCCCCCCGTCATGCTCAGCGTCAGTGTGGTGGTCGTTCCGTTGTCGGATGCGTTGATGGAGAGCGCGATGTCTGGATCGCCATTCATCGTGATTCCGCTGGCCTGGCAGTTCTTGGGGGTCTCGACGATGTTCGCCGATACCGAGGTAGAGGTTTCAGAATAGGAGCCGGTCACCACAATGGTTCCGCCCGAAGGGCAGGCGTAGGTGTAGGTTGGGATATTCGTGGTTGTATCCGGCGAAACTTCTGGAGTCGGAGAGATGGCGTTTCCGGAGACGGGAATCCGGACGCCATTCAGAATAGCCTTCTGAACTCCGGCTGCCTCCTCTTTGCGAAGTTGCGCAATGGCTGTCGTCCGGTCAAACGCGAACGCACCCGCCGCACCTTCCATTGCGGTGAGGAGATCGCCGAAGGCAGTTGCGGCTTGCGTCTGTGTCATCGGGGTGCTGTTGCTGCTGTTGCTGCTGCTGCCGCCACAACCCAGGATCGACAAGGCGGATAGCATCAGAAAACCAGCGATCAAATGTTTTCGATTCATCGAATGGCTCCCGGATGTTTCAGTTGGGAATGGAGTTTGATACTGCCCAACATGGTAGTTCAGCCGGGAGGTGTAAAAAAGAAAAAATCCGCCGGGCGCCGGGGACCTCAGGCGGGGATTTCAAGACTTGCGAGACCGTGACGATCAGGCGGCGTCTGCTTCCTTGACCGGGAAGACGTTTCCCATGCGCCGAATTTGCGCGCCTACGCCGGCCAGCTTCTCCTCGATGCGTTCATAGCCCCGGTCCATGTGATAAACGCGGTCCAGGATGGACTCGCCGTCGGCCACCAGAGCGGCAAGCACCAGGGAAGCCGACGCGCGCAGATCCGAGCACATGACGGCCGCCGCGGAGAGTTTGGCGGGCCCACACACCGTGGCCGTCCGGCCGTCCACCTTGATGTTGGCGCCCATCCGCGCCAGCTCCTGCACATGCATGAAGCGGTTCTCGAAGATGTTTTCCCGGACCAGGCTGACGCCCTCGGCCTGGGTGGCCAGCGCCATGTACTGCGCCTGCATGTCGGTGGGAAAGCCGGGGTACTCCTCGGTGGAGATGTCGGCTGCGCGCAGGTGTCCGGCGGCTCGCACGCGCACCGTGCCGGGCCCGAGAAGGTCGATTTGGACACCGGCTTCTTCCAGCTTGGCAATCACCGCTCCGAGGTGGGCGGGGTTGCAGTCGGCGACCATCAGGTCTCCGCGCGTGATGGCGCCGGCCACCAGGAAAGTGCCCGCCTCAATGCGGTCGGGATTGATGCGGTACCGTGCGCCATGGAGCCGGCTGACGCCCTGAACCCGGATGGTCGAGGCGCCGGCGCCTTCGATCTTGGCGCCCATGGCGATCAGCAGGGCGGCCAGATCGGTGACCTCGGGCTCGCGCGCGCAATTCTCCATGAGGGTCTCGCCTTGGGCCAGCACTGCGGCCATCAACAAGTCTTCGGTCCCGGTCACGGTGATCTTGTCGAAAACCAGGTGCGCGCCCTTGAGGCGGTCGGCGCGCGCCTCCAGGTAGCCGTGCGCCTGGGTGATGGTGGCGCCCATCTTCTCCAGGCCCCGGATGTGCAGATCGATGGGCCGGCCGCCGATGGCGCATCCGCCGGGCATGGCCACCCGCGCCATCCCAGCGCGGGCCACCAGCGGACCGAGCACCAGGGAGCTGGCGCGCATGGTCTTTACGATTTCGTATTTGGCTTCGGGGTCGGAGAGCGTGCGGCAACGGATCGTCGTGGTGTTCGGCGCGTCGCCCACCCGCACCTCGGCGCCCATTGAGGCCAGGAGCCTGCGTTGGGTGTCGATGTCCCGCACCTGGGGAATGTTTTCGAGCGTAACCTCGTCCTCGGTGAGGATGGCCGCGGCCATGCAGGGAAGGGCGGAGTTCTTGGCGCCCGATACGTGAATGGTGCCGACCAGCGGGTTGCCGCCGCGAATGACGAATTTATCCATGAAGAATGAGAAGCTCCTGATGTTCTAGTGTAAATCGGGGTGCGGGATCGGGCATTCAGTCCGCACGCCATGGAACGACCTCATCTTGAGTTCAAAGTGGACCAGAAGGGCGGATTTTGAGCCAAAGGACAGGTTCTCTGCGAGTCCTCGGTGTGGTTGCCGCCCGGGCATGTTGGGGGCAAGGATCGCGACCTGCGAAAGCTGTCGCTGGCGCGCGGATCGACCGCGGGCAGGGAAGCGGAAAAGCTCCGGGTTGGCCGGGAAGAGGTGCAAAGGTCCGCTAAAAGAAAAACTTCGACGCAAACTGCACCAGGCGCGGATTGGTCCCCGGATCGGTGCTGGTCACCACGCCAAAATTCGCGTTGTTCCTCGAACAGCAGTTGGTGTTGGGCGGTGCGAACTGGGTGCGATTCAATAGATTGAAGAATTCCACCCTGAACTCAAAACCGGCGCGCTCCTGCTGACCGAAAAACACCCTCTTGAAAGCGGCAAGGTCGAAATTGTCCACGCCATCGGAACGCAGTGTCGGATCAACCCGCGGCTCTGTCCCAAACGTAAAGTCGGCAGGCGCGGCGAAGCAGGCCGAGTTGAACCAGCCGTGCAGACGATCGATCCCATGCAGCGAGGCGCCCTTGTTGCAGGAAGGCGACAGGTTGGGGCGCGACCCGGCTCCGAACAGGGTCACATCATTCACTTCGCCGCTACTGAACACCAACGGGAATCCTCTTTGAAACGTGGTTACGCCATCCATGCCCCAGTCTCCGAGAATTCCATTCAGAGCGTGGCCGATATGGGCCAGGTAATGTCTGTTCTGTCCGAAGGGCAAGTCCAGAACATAACTGATGACCAGACGCTGGGGCACATCCTGCGACGACAACGACCGTTCCCCGCGCAGGTTGTTATTGTCCTGAATCGTTCCCAGGCTGTTTTCAAGCCAGCCTGTCAGGGTATCCGTGTTGCTGATCAACTTGGAATTCGTATAAGCCGCGAGAAGAACCCCACCGGCCGAGAACCTCTTTTGCGCCGTAAGCTGGAAAGAGTGATAGATGCTGTCAGACGATCCCTGGCCCGCGAGTTCCACGCTGAAATATTGCGGATAAGGCCTGAGAAGCTGCCCCAGCGTAGTGGTTGGAGCCGCGAGAGCGAGCGCTTCGCCGTTTACCAGGAACGGATTTGGCGTCGATTCGAGCAGCGTAACAGTCGATCGCCCCCCGGAGGCAAACTCGGCCGCCGCCTGGGCGAGCAGGCGGTCTGAAATCTGATTGACCTGCTGCGAATACTGGGCTAAATGAGTTCCCTTGGACCCCACATAGGCGGCGACAAATGATAACCTCGCCGGCAGTTGCTGCTCCAGGCTGAGATTCCATTGCTGCATATAGCCGTGGGGGTGGCTGCCGCGGTCCACCTCGATGATCGATTGCTCGACCTGGGTAAGAAACTGCTGCGTCCCCTCGGTCCCCAGAGACCTTCCCGGGGGCGGGGAAATGCCCTTTGGAAAGGGAAGGGAAATGGTGCTGTAGGGATGGATTCCATCCACCGTTCCGGTGTAAGTCGTACTGGCCGCATTCACCATGTCGTTGCTGGGGTTCAATGCGTAGGACACATAGTCAGGAATCCAGAAAATTCCATACCCGCTGCGCATTACAGTGGTCCGTGAGAGGCTATAGGCTATTCCGAACCGTGGCGCCGTGTTGTCTTTGGCAAGGGGCAGACTATTCCGCTCGAACGGGGAGACAAGAAAGACATCGCCCATCACCGGGGAGTGTCCGGCCGTCATGAACTGATTGATGTAGCTGGTTGCGCCGGGGTCGAAATAGGAGAGGCGGTTGAAACGCTCCGACCATGGCCCTTGCAACTCGTAGCGCAGGCCAAGATTCATGGAAAGCGCATTGGTGACGCGCCAGGTGTCGTTGAAGTAGAGAGCGCGATAGACCTGCTTGCCGGCGGTGAAGGCCGGGACCACCGCTTGCGCCGAGTAGTGGTTGTTCACATTGCTGAAGTTGTCTGCGTATCCCAATAGAAAGTCGGCCATGGGAACGCCGGTGAAGCACGGCTCGCCAACTCCGCAGAAGTCGAAGGCTCCGCTGGCTACGTTGGTCTGCGCGGCGTCATCGTAGCTCACTTCGAATTGGAAGCCAAGGTGATAAAGATGGCGGCCGCGCACCAGGGTAAGACTTGGAGAAATGTTGTATTGCGTGTTGCGGTCCTGAATGAAGCTCTGCCCCTGCGTGCACATGATGTTGTCGGCGAAACTGGTGACGCACGGCGTGGGGGGCGTACGCATGATGGAAGGGATCGCCGTATTGTATCCGGCGGGCCAGCCGATCGAGGTCAGATCGAAGTTGGCATTCTTCGGAGAGCGAAGATAGGCAAAGTAACTGACGCCGGCATTCACGTCGAAGATGGTCATGGAACTGAGGCTGTAGTTGTATCCCGCCGCCAATGCCTTGGTGGTGTAGTTCTCCAGGCATCTGTCCTCGCACAGCCCGTTTTCGAGCGGGTCGATGGGCAGGTCCAGCACTTTCCAATAACTGAAGCGGGCAAAGAGCTTCTGTTTGCCGGTGATGTCCTGATCGACTCGTCCGACGGCCTGGTCTTGATTTCCCCCCGTGTTCGCAACGGTATTGAAGTTGTTGAACGTGCCGGAGGGCGCGACGGTTCCAGGAGCGTTGGGCAGCGGCCACAAATAGAGCAGCGCTTTCGACGTTGGGTTGATGCGGTTGGCGGGGATGAGGTTACCCGCGAAGGCGGTCGGCTGAGAGGCGCTGGTCGGGCACGCGCCTTGTGCATTCAGATCCCTGCCCGCGCAGGGGTCCATGATGGCGGCGCTGATGGCGGAGAAATCTCCCCCACGCTCGGCTTCGGTTGGCACCGTCGCGGTGAACGGGCTTCCTGTGCGCAGTCTGAATCCCTCCCAGCTCGCGAACCAGAAGGTCCGGTTATTCTGGCAGCAGCCGCGAAGGTGCAGCGGGCCCCCCGCTTCGGCTCCAAACTGATTCTGCACCCATGGGGGACGCGCCTTGCCGGCCCGATTGAGGAAGAAGTCGTTGGCGTTGAAGACTCGATTGCGCAAGTACTCGTAGACCTCGCCGCGAATGAACTGCGTGCCGCCCTTGGTGCTGAGGTTCGTTACGCCTCCTGAGAACCGGCCCCATTCGGCGGGCAGATTCCCGGTGTGAACTTTGAACTCCTGAATCGAATCCTGGGTTGGAATCAGGATCGGCACGTTGATGTAGGTGATGTTGAGAGGCTGTCCGTCGAGATACTCGACACTCTGGTTGCCGAACGCCCCGCTGACCTGGTAATTCCCCCACCCAAACGGGTTTACGCCCACCGGCGTCCCGGTGGCGCTGCCTTGCGGAATCACGGATGGGGCGAGGGCAATCAGATTGAACACGTTCCGTCCGTTGAGCGGCAGTTCGTTGGCCTCGCGGCGTTCGACCACGGTGCCCAGGCTGGAGGATTCCGTATCCAGACGCTGCGCACTGCCTTCCACCGTCACGCTTTCCGATACCGAGCCCAGCTCCATTTCAAAATTCACTTCCAGAGCGTCCTGCACATGAAGGATGATGCCGGACTCAATGACCGCGATGAATCCAAGCTTCTCCACTTCGATGCGATATCTTCCCGGCGGCAGATCGGACACATAATAGATGCCCGTCTCATTGGTGAGGCCGTGATAGTGAATGCCCGTGCTGGTATTGATGACCTCGACGGTGGCTTCGCTGATCACCGTGCGGCGCGAGTCGGTGATTCTTCCGGTGAGGGACGCGGAGGTGGATTGCGCCGGCATCGCGTGCGGGAAAATCACCAGCAGAAGGAGGGCGGCAAGAAACCTGTAGGGGAGCGGTCTTCTTTGCATTGAGGCGCGATTCCGCAACGCTTTCCTCTCGACGACTTGTCGTGTGCCTTGAATCTTCCCCGAGCCTACGGCGTCGGGAAGGAGATTCTGCCCCCCACCAGAAGCCCAATAAAATATATACGACGGAACTTGGAGATGTGTACCACCATTCTTCAACGATTTTCAAAGGCGCCCCGCCCGCATAAAAGTCTGGAAAATCTCATGCCGATGCGCGTATAGTTCGTTTGTTTCATGTGGGTGCTGCCAGTGGCCAGTGATGCGGATCCCCTCAGCGGAATTGCGTTGTCGGGAAAATTCGACCTATCCCCGGTGCGAAGATCCGAGCGATTAGAGATGCAGTATGCACTGCACGACACTCTGGATGCAGTTTCGCACTCCGTCAGGGCTCCCGATTTGAGCGATGAGAAACTCATTGCGTTGTTACGGGACGAAGATCCGGACGCCCTGGATATTCTTTTCAGCCGCCACTCCCGGCTGGTTTACAGCATCGCCCTTCGCATCCTGAGCGATGCCGGCGAGGCCGAGGAGGTGGTGCAGGAGTGCTTCCTCTATGTGTTCCGAAAGGCGTTCACCTTCGAACCCTCCAGAGGAACCGCCAAAGTGTGGCTTGTCCAGGTCGCCTATAGCCGGGCCCGGGATCGCAAGGCGCATCTGGCGCGCAGAGGATTTTATGCGCGAACGAACATCGAGTTGGACGAATTGGACGGTACACTAGTGGGAAACGCCGATGTGGAGCGCGAAATTGAGGCGAAGATCGACTTCGAGCGCCTGCAGTGTGCGTTCGAGGATCTGCCTGACGTTCAGCGCAAGACCCTGAAACTGTTCTATTTTGAAGACTTGGACCTGCGTGAGATCAGTGAACGACTTCATGAGCCGCTCGGCAATGTGCGGCATCATTTTTATCGGGGTCTCGAAAGGCTGCGCAAGAGCGCGGTAGTTGAAAGGCTGCGGAATCGCCACAATGGACGAAATTGAAGCAAGAGACGAGCACGATAACTTCAAAAAGCTTTGTGCTTTGGCACAGTTGAACGCGCTCAGCGCCCGCGAGCAACTGGACCTTGATCGGCATTTGCAGGCGTGCAATTCATGCCGTCTGGCCTACGAAGAGTATTGCTTGATCGGCACCGAGGGGATGGCTTTTCTGAATGCGGAAAGCAACCTGGTAGCGGAAGCCGAGGGCTGGGATAGCCGCCGAACGCGGGAAAGCCTCTTCGTATCCATTCGCCGGCAAGGGCCGCGGAAAGTGCTCTCCATCAAAGCAGGTAAGCCGCGCCCGGCTTGGAGCCTGCCGCTTGCGATCTCTGGGAGAGGGCTGTCATGGGCCTCTCTGGCGGCGTGCACAATCATCGCGCTGACATTGGGCGCCTATCGCATGGGGGAACGAGCGAATGTCCCTGCTCCCCAGTTGTCCATGGGGTTGCCTTGGGCAGCACGTAGCCCCGCGCCGGCGAACCCGGCCACTCCCGACCCATCCGCTGCGCAGACGGCGAAGATCTCCAAACTGGAACAGCAAATATCCGGTCAGTTGAAGGAGATCGCGCAACTGCGCGCGGCCTCGGCCCTGGCCGAAAAGCAGGTCGTTGAACTGGGCAGCGCAAAGGGCGAAAGGGAAGCGGACCTTCGGCAGCGGACCGAGGAGCGTGATCAACTCGCCACTCGACTGGCGGATAGTGAAAAGGCCTACCAGGTTCTGCAGGCTGATTACTCCAGCCTTCGTGCCGAACATAGCCGTTCTCTTCTGCAAGCGGCATCGCTGGAGTCGGAGGTTACGGACCTGCGGGCATCCAGCCGGGATCAGGACCGCCGCCTCAAGGACGATGAACAGTACCTTACCTCGGATCGCGATATTCGCGAGTTGATGGGAGCACGAAAGCTCTATATCGCCGATGTGTTCGACGTGGATAGCGTCAGCCGCACCCGCAAGCCGTTTGGCCGGGTGTTTTACACGCAGAACAAGTCGCTGGTCTTCTATGCCTTTGACCTCGACCATCAGCCGGGGGTCAAGAATGCCGGCGTCTTTCAGGTTTGGGGGCAGCGGGATGCGGAAGCAAACGGCGCACCGCACGCCATGAATCTGGGCATCCTGTATATGGATAGCGAGTCGAACCGCCGCTGGGTGCTGCGCTCCGACGATCCCAAGCAGTTAGCTGAGATCGATGCTGTCTTTGTGACCGTTGAGCCGCACGGGGGCAGCCAGAAGCCGACCGGAAAGCCGCTGCTTTACGCACTGCTGAGGAAAGAGGCGAACCACCCCTAGCAAGCGGATTGAACGATATTCCTGGTGTCAAGTCCTTCGATTCACACAAAAGCGCTGGGAGAACGCGGCGCTTTCTGGCGTTCTCCCAGCCGATGATTAATCTATTGCTAGCGGCCCTGACCGGCGAAGGCTGCGGACTGGCCCTCTGTGTTTCCGTCGAGCTCCAAGATATCCATTCGCTCGATGAGATTGTTCTGAATGGTATAGACATGCCACAACTGGGTGTCTGAGAGGACATCCCCGTTGAGATTCTTGACGAGCTGATGAACTTTGACCTCGGTTTTGCCGTTCTCGCGGTCGATCACTTCAAGAACATCCACGCGAGGATCGAAATCAGCCCATTGGCGGGTCCAATACTCGCGTATGTCCTTTTTGCCGACGACTCGGCCTCCTTCGGAAGCCTTCGGCCAACTGACGTTTTCAACCATCAGCGCGAGAGTTTCGTCTATGTCTCTTTTGTTGAAAGCAGAGTATGCCTTCGAGATCAGCGCTTGCGTGCTCATGACCATTCCTCCGGAAAAACAATGTGCATCACACATGCGAAGATGCGCAATCACCCACGGGGTTGATGGCTGAGCTGCCTTAGCTCAGCCGTGTGCGCTCCGTTTCACCCAAGCATGACTGGGCTTTTGACCATAAGCAGCATTTCCACCATCACTTCCAGCCACGATTGGGGACAATGCCCAGACCTTCCTTGATGGTGTAAAGCTGATCCGCCTTGAGTGCCGGCAAGGTCTGACGGTGTCCGTTGGGCCAGCGCACAGCGACATCGGCCGCCTGTTCGACCCCCAATCCGAAATGAAGCCGGAAGTCGTTGCAAGAGAGAAAACTGGACTGGCTTTGCAACTCCTTCATCTGCTTCTTTCCGCTTGCCGTAATCTCGACGCGCGCGCCGATCGCAGTGCGATTGGAGGCTGTGCCCTCCAGCCGGATCTTGATCCAGTGGCTCTTTCCTGAAACGTCGTTCCGGTAGAGGGAGGGGGGCTCGCCCAGATTCACCACCAGCATATCGATGTCGCCATCGTTATCGAAATCTCCGTAGGCGATCCCCCGGCTCGAATGCGGCTCCAGAATCGCGCTGCCGGCCTCATCGAACAGCTCCTCAAAATGACCGTGCCCCAGGTTGCGATACAGCAGCAATGGACTCTTGTAGGGAGAATCCGGAAAGCGGCGTTCAAGTTCGGGATAGATATGGCCGGTGGCCACGGAGATATCCGGCCATCCATCGTTGTCGAAGTCCTCTAGCCCGGTCCCCCAGCAAACGAACCGGTTATCCACGGCCAGCCCGCTCTGGCGCGTGACATCCTCAAAGATTCCTTTGCCGAGGTTCCGGTAAAGCACGGGAAGATCTCCGGCAAAGTTCGTCTTGAAAATATCCAGGCGCCCCTTGCCGTCGCAGTCGCCGACCGCCACGCCCATGCCTGCCTGTTCCTGGCCATCCTCGCTATAGGCAACGCCCCGCACACCGCCTTCCTCGCTGAAGGTGCCGTCGTGGTTGTTCATGAACAGAAGGCTCGGACTCGAATCGCAGGCCACGTAGATGTCCGGCCATCCATCGTCGTCAAAGTCGGCGGCGACCACGGTGAGGCCATAGTTGCCGCGCGCGCCAGCGATTCCAGCCGCTTCGCTCACGTCGGTGAATGTCCCGTTGCCGTTGTTGCGATAGAGACTATGCCGGCCGAAAGGCAATCCGCGCGGGCCGCAATTGACCGGCATGTTGAGAAAGAAGCAGTAAGACTTTTCTCCCGGAAGAGGCGTCTTGCCATACTCGAAGCCCACGTAATTCGATACGAACAAGTCGAGATGCCCATCGCGGTTGTAGTCCAGGAATGCACATCCGGCGCCATAGCGCGACGCCGGCCCCAGCAGTCCCGCCTCGCGGGTCACATCGGTGAAGGTCCCGTTTCCATTGTTGCGATAGAGAACGTTCTGGCCCCAATAGGTCAGGAAGAGATCGTCGAAGCCGTCGTTGTTATAGTCTCCCACGCATACGCCGCAGGCCCAGCCGGTCTTGGTGAGACCGGCCTCGATGGTGACATCGCGAAAAGTGCCGTCGCGATTGTTGTGGTACAAGCGGTTCGTGATGCCGGGTTCGGGGCCCGCGAAACTGCTTCCGCCCAGCACCAGGATATCGACCCATCCGTCGTTGTCGTAGTCGAGAACGGCGCACCCGCACCCGATTGATTCGAGAATATAGTTCTTGGGGTTGGGAGAGCCATATAGAACAGGGTGGTCAAGTCCCGCTTTCCGCGCCACCTCCACGAAATGGGCGTCGTACGGCAGCCCGGATCTCTTCCCCCGGGGCTGCAGAGCGCCTCTGTGCGCAACCACGCCCTGCGCGAATGCCGCGGCAGCCGCGGCATTCAGCGTGCTCAACAGAAACGCTCGCCGCGATCGTTCCATTCCGATTCTCCAGGGCGAACCCGAGGCCACCACGCTGTTCGTCGAACGAAGAGTATCATACGCATGGGGTTGAGGTTCAAGGAGAGGCCCCGCAGCACGTGGCCGCGCCCTGCTTGACAACCTTTGGCGGACTGAGCAGTCTGGAGTGTTCACCTCGCATCAGCTGGTTGCTCATGCATTGGACGATGGGTCTCGGGAGTCAAGTTCGGATGAACGACAAGAAATCGATGGCCAACGACCTGTCTCCATCGCATGTGTCCCCGATTCACGTTTGGGGGGCGTGGTGCGCTCTGGCGCTTGCCCTGTTCGCGCCTTCCCTCCAGGCCCAGCAGCCCGCCGAACTTCAGGCCGCGCGCCAGGCCATGGAAGCCAAACAATACGCGGCCGCTGAGCAGCTCTATCGCAAGGCCCTGATTCAGACTCCATCATCCGCAACAGTGTTGACCGATCTTGCTCTCAGCCTGCAATTGCAGGGACGCTCGGCCGATGCGATGCGCTATTTCTCGTTGGCTCTCAAGCAGCAGTATGTTCCCGAGACTTATGCGCTGCTGGCTCAGGAGAAATGCCGGATGGGGGATCTGGATGGCGTCCGGCCCATGCTGGCGAGAATATTCCGCGAGGAACGAAAGAATCTTCGCGTCCTCTCAGCAGTCGCGCCCTGCTATCTGGATATCGACGAACCGGTGGAGTCCGCGATCGTCTACCAGGCGCTTTTGGACGGCAAGGACTACCCGGCGGATCTTGCTCTCATCCAGTCGGCCAAGTCCTATATTCGCAGCGGCCAGTTCTTTGCCACCAAGCTGAGCAAGGCGCCCGGCTCCGAGCCCTTTCTTGCTGCTTTGAGAGACGCCTCCAGCGAAGGGTCCGCGGGAGCGCGCAGCGCTTTTCCGGCGGCAGGGAAGTTGTCTCCCTACTTCCAGCCCGACCTCAGTTGGTCCGATGCCGTGGAGCGATGGCGGCAGCATCCTCAGGACATCGCCTTGCTTTACCTGTTATCCTTGCTCAGCGCCGAACAGGGCATGCGCCAGATCGAGCAATGCGACGAGCAGTTTCCCGCTTCGCCTTATCTTGAACAATTCCACGCGGATGTGCTGGCGGACCAGGGACAGACCGACGAGGCCGCGGCAGAGTACGAGCAACTCATGCGCGAGCATCCCGATTTATCGGATCTCCGTTACAGCCTGGGCCTCTTGCGCGAGAAAAGGGAAGAATGGGAGGCGGCCGCGGATGCCTTCCGCCAGCAGCTTGCCGCGTATCCGGCGGATGAGCGGGCCTCGGCCCACCTCAGCAAGTGCATGCTGCAAATGGATCAATATACGGCGCTCAGGGAGTTTCTTCAGCCCCTCATGCGCTCCGAACATCCGCCCCAATGGGCGAGCCTGAATCTGGCCGAAGCCGACGAAAAGCTGGGGAACTCAAAGACCGCCATCCAGATTCTGGTCGCGGCGGAGCGTGACCCCAACCCCGATAAGCTCGTACATTACCGCTTGATGCATCTGTATACAATTTCCGGCCGTCCCGCGGATGCCAAGCGGGAATATGCTCTCTTTCAAGCGGCCTCCCGGCACTAATTAGCATTCTTCTGTCTCATTTTGGTACAAATCCCCCCCTGTCCCCGTAAACCTCTGAGTGGGGTGTAGGCTCTCGTGCGTGCGCTCCACAGCAGCAAGAAATTTCGGAGGCACTATGTCAAAAATGGGAATCGCAAAGCCAGGCCGGGTTATCCTGCGCGGCCTTCTCAGCGTATTTCTCCTCTTGTCGTGCTCTCTCGTACTCAGAGCACAATCGACCTACGGCGCACTGACCGGTACGGTTGTGGACACAGCCGGCGCAGTGGAACCCGGCGCAACCGTTACGCTGATCAACACGGGAACCTCGGAAAAGCAAGTCCAGAAATCGGGCGATACCGGGTTGTACTCCTTCGTGAACCTCAATCCTGGCAACTACCGTCTTTCGGTCGAACTGACCGGATTCAAGCGCGTCAACCGCGAGAACATCGTCATTCAAGTCCAGCAGACGGCCCGCGTCGACATCACGCTTTCCGTCGGTCAAGCCACTGAAACCGTCACCGTCACGTCGGAAGTTCCGCTGCTGCAGGCGGAGACATCCTCCCTGGGTCAAGTGGTGGAAGAGCGCAACGCCGATGAGCTTCCACTGAACGGCCGCAACGTCTTCTCGCTGGTCGAGGTCGCCCCCTCGGTCGTCATGCAAGGGCAGGCCGGCGCAACCGCGACAGGGCAGAACCCCTTCTCCTGGGGCAACTTCCAGATCGGCGGCGCATTCGCCAATCAGAGCGCCGAGTACCTGGATGGCCAGCCGCTGAACATCGGCTACATCAACCTGCCCATCTTGATTCCCACGCAGGATTCGGTCGGGGAATTCAAAGTTCAAACCAACAACATCGGCCCGGAGTGGGGCAAGGTGGCAGGCGGCGTTCTCAACCTCAGCACCAAGGGAGGCAGCAACACCTTCCACGGCGAGGCTTATGAGTACATCCGCAACAAGATATTCAATGCCAACGACTTCTTCTCGAATCACAATGGAACAGCCAGACCGCCCTGGATTCAGAATCAGTTTGGCGCCAACTTCGGTGGAAGGGTGATCCGGGACAAGACCTTCTTCTTCTATAGCTATGAGGGCTTCAGGCTGCGCTCCGCGGCTTCATGGACATCCACGGTTCCCACAGCCGATGTGGTATCGGCCGTCAAGGCCGGTAACGATGTGGATCTCAGCAGCCTTCTTACGGCCAACGGTCTCAGCACGATTGTTGACCCATGCGGCGGCCAGCTATCGGGTGCTGGCACAAATACCCTGGGCAAGGGCGGTTGCCTCCTCGATGCTAACGGCGCTCCTGTCGGCACCTCGACTCCGTTCGCCGGCAATATCATTCCCGGATCCCGGCTTAACCCAACCGCACAGGCGCTGATGAACCTTTGGCCGGCCGCCACAAACACCTCCGCCCAGTTGAACAACTTTGCGTCGAGTTACTCACTCGGCGGCAATCAGAACCAGAACCTGGTGCGCGTAGATCAAAAGATCAACGACGCGCAGCATCTGTTTGGCCGCTTCAGCCAGTGGAATAACCTCAATCAGCCCGAGGATCCTCTCGGCACCGGTCTGTGCCTTGATCGCTGCACGGAGACGATGACCTCCAAGGGAATCGCCCTCGGCTACAACTACGTCTTCAGCCCCAACGTCATCGGCAACCTGGACGTATCGGCCACTCGGTTCAACTACCTGCGTACTCCAAAGAACTCGGGCTTCGATTTCACGAAAATTGGTTGGAGCCAGGCGTTCAATAGCGAGTTGTCCGCCTCTGAGAGAACGCCTCCGACGATCGGGGTGGTCGGTGAGTCTGACAACGTCATGGCCACTCAGGGCCAGAGCTACATCGTCGACCATGACAGCCAATATTGGATTTCCCCCACTCTCACCCTGGTACGCGGACGTCACACCATTCAGGTTGGATTTCAGGATGAGATCACCCTGGACAACTACGCTCAGAGCAACATCATCAGCGGCTATCTGGGCTTTGACGGCACCTATACCGGGAATCCAGGCTTCGGCCTTGCGGATTACCTGTTAGGATGGGCGACGAATCCAGAACAGGTTGGCAACCACTTCTACGGCACGGCTGTCATTCCCAACCTGGTGGCCGGAAAACAGAAGCTCCTCGCGGGCTTCGCCAACGACACCTTCCACGCGGGGAGCAAACTGACCCTCAACCTGGGCCTGCGCTACGAGTATCAGAGTCCATGGTCCGAGCGGCACAACCGCCAGTCGTACTTCGATCCGACCGCGGTTGATCCGATCGCCGCAGCGGCAGTCGGCACCGCAGGGGGACCCACCTCAAACGTGCTCGGCGCAGTACGGCTTGTGAACAGCTCCACGCGGAGCAGCCGCTACAACCTGGATGAAAACAAGCTCGGCGTCGGACCTCGCATTGGGTTCGCTTACAGCATCGATCCCAAGACAGTGGTACGCGGCGGCTATGGATTGTTCTGGATTCCGCTCGATGCCAGTTGGGCGACCAACCCCCTCAACGACCCTGTGAACTCCATTCAGACTGAGTACACCGGAAACAATGGAAATCCGGAAGTACCCACCAACACGATCACCACGCCCTGGATCAACTTTGTGCAGCCTCCAGGCGCAAGCGTTGACTCCAAGACCGGGTTGCCGGTCGTTGCGTTGGATTTGGAAGGCGCAACCAGCCCCACATTCGAGAATCCGCAGTACAACTACGGTTATATGCAGCAATGGAACCTCGATGTCCAACGCACTCTCTGGGGTGGATGGTTCACGGACATTGCGTATGCGGCCAACAAGGGAACGCATCTGCCTGTCTACAACCAACAGGTCGCCCAACTGGGAGACAACTACCTGGCGCAGGCGGCGGCACAATCCGCGGCTGGCCAGCCGAGCTCTTTCTGTCCTACACAGACCATTAACGGCCAGCCCATCACAGCGGATATTGCCTGTTCGGTGGCCAACCCCTTTGCCGGCACCTCCGCGGCAGGCAGTGCGATGTCGTCTTCGACAACCACTTATGGGCAACTGCTGAGGCCCTTCCCGCAGTTCAATGGCGTGCAGTATGCGGGCGCGGGAAACTTCGGCAGCACCTATCAGTCACTTCAGGCCACGTTGCAGAAGCGGTTTCCGGGTGGGGGCACAGTGTTGGCTGCCTACACCTGGGCCAAGCTGCTCAGCAACACTGACACCATCACCTCCTGGCTGGAGCCCGGAGGCAAGGGCGGCATCCAGGACTGGAACAATCTGCGTGCTGAGAAGTCGCTCTCTTCGCAGAACGTCCCACAGCATCTGATCGTCAGTTATGTGCTGGATCTCCCGTTTGGCAAGAACAAGGCATACCTCAGCGACCTGCCGGGCGTGGCCAACAAGGTTGTTAGCGGTTGGGGACTCGACGGCGTGACGACCTTTCAAAACGGATTCCCAGTTAACATCTCCTCGGCAGGCAATGGCGCCAATTACTATGGCGGCGGACTGCGGCCCAATGTCGTAGCCGGCTGCAAGAAGGCAACCTCTGGGTCGGGCGCCGCACGCGTGCTGAGCGGTTTGGCCGGCAATGCCGGCTGGATCAACCCGGCGTGCTTCAGCACACCCGCAGCCTATACATGGGGCAACGAACCCCGTGTTGACAGCCTGCAAGCTTCCGGCATCGACAACTGGGACTTTGCAGCCTTCAAGAAAACGACATTCGGCCCCGATGATAAGATCGGGTTCGAATTCCGTGTCGAGGTCTTCAACACCTTCAACCGGGTGCAGTTCGTTCCCCCCTCCAACACACTTCCCGAAAAGCCCATTCCCTCAGGTACGAATGGCGGCTTCGGGGTGATCAACGGCCAGGGCCAGATGAACACACCGCGCCTGGTGCAATTTGCAGGGAAGATCGTTTTCTAACTCCTGCCCCAACCGTGAGAGCGCTGCCAGCAGGCTGCGCTCTCACACTTAACTTAACGTAATGTAAATCTGCTCTTTATAGTTATCTAACTCCGTGCGGAAATGCCCGGCTCCCACGTTCCCAGACCAAGCTAAGCAACCTCGGCATCAATCGATGTTTTGAAATGAATGCCTGGGCGGAGCTTGCCGAAGGAAGCGGCAAATGCCGCAACCTGCAAAGCTCCAGCTCATGCAGAGGCTTGCTGTGTGAGGAGACGCGCTACGGTCTCTTCGATCAGGCGGCAGGCATCGGGAAGAGCGGCCTTGACCGGAGCGCTGAACTCCTCGCTGAAAGCCATTGCGCCTGCGGCGACGGTGAGCAGGAGTGCGTTTTTAGGCAGGGAATTGTAGAGTTCGCGAGTGAGGGAGAGAAGTTCAGCGGCTCCCTGATGATGGGTGGCGAGGCCTTGCCGCGGGGCGGATGGGTGGACGGGCTTTAGGTTGATGGCGCCGGGAGCCGACTCGACCGAGCAGTCGATGAAGAGGACAGATTGGGAGCGGGCGATATCCTCGGCCAGCTCGGGAGTCCATTGCTGGCGGGAGATGACGCGGATGGTCGGCTCTGAAGCGAACCTGGTTTCGGCCCACTCAGCGAGCCACGGCCCGACACCGTCATCCCCGCGCAGCGTGTTGCCGCAGGCGAGGATGAGGCATCGGGCCGGATTGAGGCTCATGGCTGGATGCGCCGGTTAGCGGATGACCTGGTCGACCACCTTGCCCTCGGCGGAGAGAAGGGAAAGGGCCAGGGGCATCTCGCCAAAGGCGTGAGTGGAGCAACTGAGGCAGGGATCGAAGGCGCGGACCACGGCCTCGACACGGTTGAGGATGCCCTCGGTGAACTTGCCGTCCTTGATGTAGTGCTTGGCGGCCTGCAAGACGCCCTTGTTCATGGCGTTGTTGTTCTGTCCGGTGGCGATGACCAGGTTGGCCCAGGTGATCTTGCCGTCCTCGTCCACCTTGTAGTGGTGCATGAGAGTGCCGCGGGGGGCCTCGGCCTGGCCTGCGCCCTCCAGGCGGTTGACGCCGGCGGTGGCGCGGACGTGGGTGTCGAGGATGAGCGGATCGGTGAGGATGGCTTCGATCTTCTCGATGCCGTAGAGCATGTCGATGAGCCGGGCGTGGTGATAGTAGAAGGAGCCCTGCACCGGCCCGGAAGCCAACTGCTTGAACTCGGCCAGCTCCACGTCGGCCTTGGGCGTGCCCATGGTCTTGGAGATGTTGAGCCGCGCCAGCGGGCCTACCCGGTAGCTGCCCTGGGGATAGCCGAGCGGCTTGTAGTAGGCGAACTTGGTGTAGCTGTAATTCTCGACCGCCTCGCCGACCACCTCGGTGAAGCGGGTGGCGGTGATGCCGTCTTCGAGGATGTTGCCGTTGGCATCGATCAGCCGCAGAGTGCCGTCGGTGAACTCGATGGACTCATCTTCGTTGATGAGACCCATGTAGAGCGACGGGAAGTTGGCGAAGACTTCGATCTCCGGCTTGAAGGTGTCGGCGATCTGCTTGTAGGCCGTGAGGGCCATGGCGATGTTGGCGTAGGCCTCGGGAATCATGGCCAGAATCTCGTCGCGCTTGGCCGGGGACAAAGGCTCCGTCACGCCGCCGGGAACGACCCACCCTGGATGGATGCGCTTGTTGCCCAGCAGTTCGATGATGTGCTGGCCAAAGCGGCGCAGGCTGACGCCAGCGCGGCCCAGTTCAGGCTTGGCGCCGACCACGCCGAAGATGTGGCGCGTCTTGGGGTCTGAGTCCATGCCCAGCAGCAGGTCGGGCGAGGAGAGATAGAAGAAGCTCAGGGCGTGCGATTGCACCATCTGGGCCAGATTCAACATGCGCCGGAGTTGGGCGGCGGTATGGGGAATGCGGACCGACATGATGGCTTCGCAGGCCTTGGCCGAAGCGATGAGGTGCGATACCGGGCAGATGCCGCAGATGCGGGCCATCAGGCTAGGCATTTCGTAGAAGGGCCGGCCCTCGGCAAACTTCTCGAACCCGCGCACCTGGGTGACATGAAAGTGCGCGTCCTGAACCTGGCCCTGATCGTCGAGTTGGATGGTGATCTTTCCGTGACCTTCGAGGCGGGTGACGGGATCGATGGTAATGGTCTGGCTCATGGCTCAGGCTCCAAAGCGGGTGAGGGCTGAAACGTCCAGCGATGCACCAGTTACCAGCGCGGTCAGCGCGGTGTGGAAAGTATCGGCCGAGGGCGGACAGCCGGGCAGGAAGACGTCGACCTTCACGAACTCGTGAATGGGACGCACCACGCGGAGCAGTTGGGGCACCACGACACAGGGGATCTGTTGCTGGCAGTCGGCGTTTTCTATGTACGCCCTTTCCAGAATCGCTTCTGGTCCGATGGGGTTGCGCATCGAGGGCACGTTGCCGGCCACGGCGCAATCGCCCATGGCGACCAGCAGTTTGGAGTGGGCGCGAATCTTCCGGATCTTCTTTTCGTCGTCCACCGAGGCTACAGCGCCTTCAACCAGCGCGATATCCACTTCGTCGGGGAACACCTTGGTGTCGACGATGGGGCTATAGACCACATCGACCAGTTCCGCCAACGCGATAAGGCGTTCATCCATGTCGAGAAACGACATGTGACAGCCGGAACATCCGTCCAGCCAGACAGTTGCCAATTTCAGTTTGCTCATTGCGCTTCCCTCATGAGGTTCAGGTAAGGCAGAAAATCCGGGTACTTGGGATGGTCGGAGCCGACCTTGCTCTTGTCGAAAAGCGCTCCGGTCGGGCAGCACTGCACGCACTTGCCGCAGCGAGTGCAGGCGGAGCTGCCCCAGTCCTGGTGCAGATCGGAGATGATCATGGAGTTGATGCCGCGGCCCATGACATCCCAGATGTGGGCGCCTTCGATTTCAGCGCAGACCCGCACGCAGCGGGTGCACAGGATGCAGCGGTTGTGGTCGAGGGTAAACCGTTCGTGGGAGGCATCGACATCGAGCTCGGGGTTGCGATAGGGCAGGCGAACGTGAGTTACGCCCTGCTCCTGTCCCAGCGCCTGCAATTCGCAGTGGCCGTTGGCCACGCACACTGAACAGATGTGGTTGCGCTCGGCGAAGAGCAGTTCGAGGATGGTGCGGCGGTGGTTCTTGAGCCGCTCGGTCGCGGTGGAAACCTCCATGCCTTCCTCGATGGTTGCCACGCAGGCCGGGAGCAGTTTGTTGCTGCCCTTGATCTCCACCAGGCAGAGGCGGCAGGCGCCTACGTCGCCGAGGCCGTCCAGATGGCAGAGTGTGGGGATGTCGATGCCGTTTTCCTTCGCCACTTCCAGAATGGTCTGGCCGGCGCGTCCGCTGACATCCTTTTCGTCGATTACCAGGGTTTTGACGTCACTCATGCCAACACCTCCACAGGAGCTTGAATGTTGCAGACGCCGGCCGGACAGCGTTTATTGACGATGTGCTCGATGTACTCGTTCTTGAAGTACTTCAGAGTGCTGAGCACGGGGTTGGGCGCCGTCTGTCCGAGGCCGCAGAGGCTGGCTTCCTTGACCGTGGCGCAGAGCTCGACCAGCAGGTCGAGGTCGTCCATGGTTCCGGCGCCGTTGCAAATGCGGGTGAGCAGGGTGTGCATCTGGGCCGTGCCCGCGCGGCAGGGAATGCACTTGCCGCAGGATTCGGTCATGCAGAACTCGATGAAGAAACGGGCCACGTTGACCATGCAGGAGGTGTCGTCCATGACGATCATGCCGCCCGAGCCCATGATGGAGCCGACCTTGACCAAGGCGTCGTAGCTGACGCCGATGTCGAGCATTTCGGCAGGCAGGCAACCGCCGGAAGGACCGCCGGTTTGCACCGCCTTGAAGGTGTGCCCGTCCGGCACGCCGCCGCCAATCTCCTCGATGATCTTGCGCAGGCTGATGCCCATGGGCACTTCGACCAGGCCGGTGTTGGTGATCTTTCCGGTGAGGGCGAAGACCTTGGTGCCCTTGCTGCGCTCCGACCCCATGGCGGCAAACCACTTGCCGCCCTTGCGGATGATGGGTGCGATGTTGGCAAAGGTCTCGACGTTGTTGATCAGCGTGGGCCTGCCCCAGAGTCCCCTGTTTGCCGGGTAGGGCGGCCGGGGTTTGGGCGTGCCGCGCCGGCCCTCGATGGAGGCGATCAGGGCCGTCTCCTCGCCGCACACAAAGGCGCCGGCGCCGAGGCGGATTTCCACATCGAAGTTGAACGGGGTGTTGCAGATGTTGTTGCCCAGCAGCCCGCGGCGGCGGGCATCGCGCAGACAGGTGGTGAGGCGGTTTACCGCCAGCGGATACTCGGCCCGGACATACACATAGCCCTTGCTGGCGCCCACGGCGTAGGCCGCGATGGCCATGCCTTCGATGACCCGCTGGGGGTCGCTCTCAAGCACGCTGCGATCCATGAACGCGCCGGGGTCGCCCTCGTCGCCGTTGCAGATGACGTATTTCAGGTCGCCGTCGGCCTTGGCCACCATGCCCCATTTGAGGCCGGTGGGATAGCCGCCGCCGCCACGACCGCGGAGGCCGCTTTCGGTGATCTGCTGGATCACGTCGTTGGGCTTCATGTCGTTCAGGGCAGTGAGGAGGGCCAGGTAGCCGTCGTGGGCGATGTAGTCGTCGATTTTTTCCGGGTCGATGTGACCGGAATTCTCAAGCACTACGTGGACCTGTTGATCGAAATGCTCACGCAGGTCGCACTGCAGGGCCGCCAGAGGCTCGGCCCCCAGGCTGGCCGCAACAGCATCAGCGTCGCTGGCCTTGACGTGTTGATAGAGGATTTCTTCGGGGTCCACCAGGACCAGCGGCCCGGCGGCGCATAGACCCATGCAGCCGGTGCGACGGACCAATGCCTTCTTGCCCTGGGCTTCGACGGACTTGACCAGCGCTTCCTTCAGCTTGTCGGAATGCTGGCTCATGCACCCGGTGCCCATGCACACGTTGATCTCGTAATCGAACTTCGCGTTTTCGGCGCGAACCGATTCGGCTATTTGTTCAAGCTCTTCGATGTTCATTCGACAGCCCACCTTTCCAGTTGCTCCAGCATCTGCTCGCCGGTCATCTGGCCCTGCAGTTCGCCGTCGGTCAGGACCACCGGAGCGCGCCCGCAGGCGCCCACGCAACGCGCCGTCATCAGGCTGATCTGGCCGTCCTTGGTGGTCTGGCCCTGGGGAATTCCAAGACGCTTCTCGGCCGCTGCCACCAGCTTGTCGGTTCCCTTGATGTAGCAGGCGGTGCCGGTGCAGATGGTCATGGTGTGCTTGCCGGGGGGCTTGAGGCTGAAGTAGTGGTAAAAGGTCACGACTCCATAGGCCTGACTCAGCGGCACGCGCAAGGAGAGGGCCACAAAACGGATCGCATCGTCGTCCAGATAACCGAACGAAGACTGCACGGTGTGGAGCGTTTCAATGAGAGCGTAACGGGCAAAGCCATTCTTGCGCATGGTGCCGTTCACAATCTTCCATCGTTTGTCGTCGCTCGGAAGCGGCGGGGGTGTGAATGCTGTCACAATTCCTCCCGAAAGCAAGCAAAGAGTACGTACGCCGGACGCACGGTTATTGTACGCGCGGCGATCATCTCCCTGTCAGTCTCAGTTGTACGAGCCGGGTCTGTCTCTCAACGGTGACACCTGTCACCTGCCGCAGTAATGTATCCCACGTTGTGGCATAGGAGGCCGCGTACGCCGGCTGAAAGCATCAGAAAACAGAGATGTTAGTAGTGGTGAGTCAAATCACATCGCGGGGGCTTCTCCGCGGGCTGGGATGCGCCTGGGTCGATGTGTGAATGGACGCACTTTTTGAATGAATCCGCGCCGGGAAGTGCGGGAGGGAGCACCCGGGGAGCGGGCTGCCTGATGGGTTGGGCTGACGCATGTTCCGATTGCGCAGAGTGATCCACAGCACTCAGGCGGCTCTTTCCTCGTGGGTGCTGGTCTCAGCCAAGGGATGGAAGGCGGTCGGAGATTCCGAACAGGAAGATGAGGCCGATGATGCAACTGTAGGCGGCGCCGGTCCAGGCGATCAGGTGATAGAGACGGGGGTGGTGGTGGCCGCTGGCGCGGAAGGCCCCGCCCATGGTCGCGGTCATCAGGGCATTCATGGCGACGAGGCCGAGGGCGAAGGCAGCCAGGCCCATCATGCCGTTGGCGGTGCCGCCGAGACTTTTCGCGAGGAAGAAGAGCGCCAACTGGCTGGGCGTTTCGGCGCCGACGCCATGCAGGATGCCGATGACGAAGACCGACTTTCCGTTGTACATCCACTGGAATCGTTCGGGTTGGGGGGCCTGGGGGTTCCAGATGCGGCGAGCTTTCCAGGCCATCCACAGGAAGCCGTTGATAGCGATGGCCAGGCGGCTTTCGATGCGGCTGTGGGAGTGGCCGTGGGCGTCCTTGCGGAGGATTCCGGCCACCACGCCGATGCCCAGGACGATGAGCGTGAGGCCGATGAGCCGCTCGGTCCAGTGATCGAGGCCCTGAGGAAGGCCGATGTGGAACTCCAGGACGGCGATGCCCAGGGCGGCCACCGTACAGGCGTGGCCAAGGGCATAGGTCATGCCCAAACGCAAGCCGCTGAGCCAGTTGCGCTGCACGGCGGTGATGTCGGAGATGGCGGCCAGGTGATCGTAATCAAAGCCGTGCTGCAAGCCCAGCAGCAAGCAGGAGCCGAGCGCGGCATCGAGTTTCCAGTCGCCGAGGATGGGGGTCACAAAGCCCAGTATAGAGCACTGGCGGAGGGATTGGCGCAGCGCTTCAGGAGAGTGCGAGCGGAGGGCCGGGGTGAGGCCAGACTTGCCATTTCATTGCGAAGGCCGGAGCTGGATATGGTAGTCGCGGTAGTCGATGGTGACGACGGTTTGGCCAAAGAGAAAGCTGTTGGCCACGGCGCGGGCATGGGTGGCTTCGGAAAAGCCGCTGACATTGGCGTACTGGCGCATCAACTGCGTGGGCCCGGTGAATACGGAAGGGCTCTTGGAAGCGATTCCCTGGATTTGAACGATGGAATCATCCCTGATGTCAACCCACAAAGTTCCCTCGATGAGATTGGGCGCCTTGCGCCGGGGGGAAATGTGAAGAACAAGGCAGTCGCGTCCATCGAGCCGCTGCGGGGCCCCCGGTTGCAGTGTCATCTGGTAGTTTGCGGAGGTGAGCCACGCTCCCTCTCGTGTGCCGGGCAGATTGATGCGCTTCTCACTGTCCAGGATGGCGCCCAGGACAAGCCTGCGAATGATTTCCGACCCGCTCTGGGAGAGGATGGCGTAGTTCTTGCCCGATTCCTGGCGATAGTCTGTCCTGACTGTCATTTCAGCCACGGGATGGGTTTCGTCGTTATTTCTGTAGACGGCATAGTGCTCGGTAACGGTGTAAGACGCGATGCCGTCAACCCGTGCTTTGACCGCCGCGTCAACGCCCCGAATGACTGCTGAGCTGTCGAACTGCTGGGCCGGCGATGGAATGGCGCAGAGGCAGCCAAGCAAAGCGACAGCGACCATCGTTGCCGCCCGGCCAACTTGCATGAATCTTGTCACGCTAACACTCTCCGTATCGTTTCTACTCCAGATTAGGCTCACTCTACCCAGAAGCTGTTCTGTATGAGACGGCTGGAGAACGGTTTGGGGATGCTTCGATGAGTGAGTGCTCATGCGCTATGCTGGTTTCCGGTGTGAGGGCTTCCCTTGACTGACGAAATCCGTTCAAAACGAGAACTGCGCGAAGTGTTGCGGCGGCAGGCGCTGGTGTGCGGGGTGGTGCAGGGGGTGGGGTTTCGGCCGTTTGTGTACCGGATTGCGATGGAGGAGGGCGTCACGGGGTTTATCGGCAACGATACGGACGGGGTGACGATCGAGATCGAAGGGCCCGGGGAGCGGGTGGAGGCGTTTCTGGTTCGGCTGCGCGCGGAGGCTCCGCCGTTGGCGCGGATCGACTCGGTTGCGGTGCGGGAACTGGGGCTCAAGGGCGACGAGGCGGGGTTTCGGATTGTGTCCAGCGAGGTGCGGGGCCGGGTGAGCACCGGGATTCCGGCGGACGCGGCGACTTGCGGGGATTGCCTGCGGGAGCTGCTCGACCCGAAGGATCGGCGCTACCGGTATCCGTTTTTGAATTGCACCAATTGCGGGCCGCGCTTCACTATCACCCGGCGCATTCCCTACGACCGGCCGCAGACTTCGATGGCCCGGTTTCCCATGTGCCCGGTTTGCCAGCGGGAGTATGACGATCCAATGAACCGGCGGTTCCATGCGCAGCCGAATGCGTGCTGGGAGTGCGGGCCGCGGGTCTGGGTCTTTGAGACGGCAGACTCTGGGGAGATTTCTGGCGACGAAGCCGTGGAGCAGGCCATTCAAATGCTTGCGGATGGCTGCATCATGGCCATCAAGGGGATTGGCGGATTTCATCTGAGCGTGGACGCTATGAACCAGGTCGCGGTGATGCGGCTGCGGGAACGCAAGCGGCGGTATGGAAAGCCGCTGGCGGTTATGGTGCGCGACTTGAATGCGGCGCGGAAGCTCTGTGCCCTGTCGGCCGAGGAAGAGACGCTGCTGACGAGCTCGGCGCGGCCGATTGTGCTGGCAGAGAGCCGCGAGGGCAATGGAATTGCCGAGGGTGTCGCGCCGGGAATCCCGTGGCTGGGAGTGTTTCTGCCCTATGCGCCTCTGCAACATCTGCTGTTTGCCGACGGGCGGCTGGAAGCGCTGGTAATGACCTCCGCGAACCTGAGCGAGGAGCCGATTGCCATCGACAACGACGAGGCCCGGGCGCGGCTGGGCGGGATTGCGGACGGCTTTCTGATGCACGACAGGGAGATTCTGCAGCGTTGCGACGACTCGGTAGCCGCGGTGGTGGATGGAGCGCCGCAACTGGTAAGGCGTGCGCGCGGATTTGTGCCGCTGGGGGTGGAGTTGCCGGCGGGGTTGGGATTTGACGCGCCGCCGTTGCTCGCCGTGGGAGGCCATTTAAAGAACGTGTTTGCCCTGGCGCGTGGACGGCGAGTTTACCAGAGCCAGCATTTGGGCGACCTGGAAAATCTGACCGGCCTCGAATTCTTCAAGGAATCGCTCGCGCACCTGATTCGCACATTTGAGATTGAGCCGCGGACAGTGGTGCACGATTTGCATCCGGGGTATCTTTCGACCGGGTGGGCCAGGGAATGGGCGCAGGAGAAAGGGCTGGCGCTGATGGCCGTGCAGCATCATCACGCGCATGTGGCTGGGTGCATGGCCGAGCACGGATTGGAGGGCGAGGCGATCGGTCTCGCGCTCGACGGCACCGGCTACGGGACGGATGGGCGCATCTGGGGCGGAGAAGTGCTGATAGTGCGGCTGGATGGGTTTGAGCGCTTCGCGCACTTGGAGTATGTGCCCATGCCGGGCGGGGAGGCGGCGATTCGCGAGCCGTGGCGCATGGCGCTGGGGGCATTGCACGCGGCGGGGTTCAATGTTGAGGCCGGGGAAGTGTTGCGGTTGCTGGGCGCGCAGGAGAGGGACGCGCGCGTCTTGAAGCGGATGATGGAGCGGGGCGTGAATACTCCGCTGACTTCGAGTTTGGGACGGCTGTTCGACGCGGCGGCCGCGGTGGTGCTGGGGCGCAGGCACGTGGACTACGAGGCGCAGGCGGCGATCGAGTTGGAAGGCATCGCCGTGGATGAGCCGGACGATGATCCTGGCTACGCAATGGACTTGATGGGCGGGAACTGGGCGGCGCGCGAGCCGGCGCGGATTGGCGTCGCTCCGCTGTGGCGCGAGCTAGTGGACGACTTGCACGCCGGGACGAGCAAGGCTCGGATTGCGGCGCGCTTTCATGCCGGTGTGGCTGCCGGGTTTGTGCGAGCGTCGGTTGCGGCGCGAGCGGCGACGGCAGTGAACCGCGTGGTGATGAGCGGCGGGTGCATGCACAACCGGCGGCTGGCGCGGCTACTAAGAGTGAAGTTAGAGGCCGAGGGGTTTGAGGTGTTTCAGCACCGGCAAGTCAGCCCTGGAGATGGAGGGCTTAGCTATGGGCAGGCGGTGGTGGCGGCGGCGATGATGAACTAAATGGAGTGAAGATGGAGTTGTTGAAGCGTAGATCGCAGCGTAGATCGGAATTGCCCTGCTTGTGGTGGGCGCTTCTATCCTGTACTGCCAGAATCCAACTTCCAGGGCAAAGCTTGCGTTCATCGGTGAGCGTTTGATTCTGTCGAAGCGCCAGGGATTCATTAGGCGCGGCGATTTGAACGAACCATGCGCCTGCCGCCGGGCTCCATCGGAAAGACAACGCACCGATCTCCGCATCTGGCGCGGAACGAATTGCCAGGCGCGTCCGCCCAGGCGGCCTACGGGTGGACGGCGCCGGCGGGAGCCAGAAGAGACGCGAAGTACGGATTCAACATGCGACCGCCCGGATCGGCGCTTCGAACCGCCGTGGAGAACTGGAGCCAGCGCTGTCCATAGGCCGCCTGGACCTGCTGCTGCGTAACGAAAGGGCTCTGGTTCAGCAATGGGATGCCATTCCGCTGCGCAGCGAATTCATTGAACGCCTGGAGAAATGATTGCCAGGCGGCCATGTCCGTAGGAGCGTGAATGGGATCTATGGAAAAGATCTCCCCGTCCTGAGTGTACGAAAGAAGCGAACTTGCATCCTGGCGAATATGGTATGAGCCCAATGGCATGTTGCAGCGGAAGCCCGTATCTTTGAAGCACTGATCGGTGAAGTCGAGGTAAGCCAGGTATGTGGTCAGCCATTGTGAGCGCGGGAACGCCCAGAATGTGAAGGCATACTTGGCGTCGGCGGGCGTGGCGTGGTAATCGATGATTTTGTCGGGAGCCAGCAGCGTGATGCCTCCGCCAAGGTGAAGTGCGCCATAGAGCAGCTTCGCGGCATCGAAGTCTCCTTGCTGCAGGGCATTGCGCAGAGCCGGGTCCGCAATGAATCGATCGATCAATTGGCCCGTATGGGCTCCGGCATAACTCCAAAGCAAGCGGCGAACGTCCGCCAGAAGGGAGGAAAGAATTCCAGGGTCGGCGACCCGAGTCCGCTGCTGGAAGATCGCTGTTCTTTCGACCGTCCAGCAAATCAGGCCCTCCGAGGTGTCGAGAAGATGGTCGATTTCCGCCTGGGTGAGCTGGTCTACCGGGCGCGGCAAATAAGTGAAGTGAAGCGCCTCGATCGGCTTTATGCGCAGAGTGACTTCGTAAACGATGCCGCAGAGCCCATAGCTCGACCGCATCGTGTGCAACATGTCGGGGTTATCCGCTTCAGAGGCTTCGGCAAGATCGCCCGTGGGCGTGACCCACTTCATCTGCGTAACATAGGAACTCACCTGGCCGAATTCAATCCCGTCGAGAGCGTCCTTGCTGTGGCAACATGCGGCTGAACCAAGCGTCATGTTGCCGATCTCGATGTTGAGCATCATTTGCAGCTTTTGAGCGCGCAGGGCCTTTGCCGCGTCGATGATCTGCATCCCCGCCTGTGCGGTAAATGTCAGGTTCGCGCTGTCAATCGCGACCACCTGGTCCATCTTTCTCATGTTCACCATGGTGCCCTGCGATGAGGCGCAAGGAGTGAGAGAGTGGTAGTTCCCCATGGCCCGGACAGGGCTCGGATAGGTCGCCGAGTCGCGCAAAATCGCCTGGATGTCCGCGACCGTTTGTGGATAGGCGAGTTGCTGCGGAGAGGCGGTAATGCTGCCGTCGTAGTTCACCACCTGGTTGGCCATCCCGGACCTCCTCAAGATGCCTTGCATGGAATCGAACTTTTCAAATGACCGGGTGAACCTACCGCTCTCTCCGGCGCCTGCTTGCGCTACTGACTGGTGAAGGAGTCATCGGACTCGGCTCCAGCGCGTGGCTTCCATGCCAGGCTGTAATATTGGCCACGATCCCGCGCCCAGGGATCGAATGCGTTGATTACGGGGTCCAGCTCCGCGGATAACTCCGGAATGTTTCGCATCAGAATGCGCTTCATTGGAGATACGGGCTGTTCATGCCCATTTGGAGATCCCTTTTCCATCACCACCGGGCCGGGGCCGTTGTGGTTTACCCAGTCCACACCCAGCGTGGAGTAGAACTCCGGACGGAAACAGGATGTGAAGAAGCGATCGCTGAACAGTCGCCGCGAAGCATTCAGAATGAAGACGACGAACTGAGTCTCCGAGATGGCAAAGCCATGCGGGCGTCGATACTCTGCCAGGTAGCCCACCGCCGTATCCACGTCCTCGATGTTGTCGATGAGAGTGCCATTGGGATGGCCAAGGCAGTCGTTGATGGGCGATCCGTCTTCATTCACTTGCGCATCGGTAATGACTTTCGAAATGTCGCATACGTGCTGGCCATAGAGCTCCCGTAAAGTCTTGACCGCATCCTGCTGCTCAAGCTGCGCGGGCGAACCGGGCGCGACACCCGGGTCCATGAAATCGTCGAAGCTGGTCAACTGGCGCAGGCCATATTGACGCCGGAATTCGTTGAAGCGCGGGACTCCGTGTTCACGGTCGCGAATAATGTCCAGCGCCACCACATCAATCTGCTGCGTCTTGGTGTCCAGCCTGCTCAATTTCAGGTTCTGCAGGAACATCGGAGAATTGTGCAGTGTGAGGAGTCCCAGCCGTTGGCGGCCCAGTGTCAGTCCCCAATTTTCAAGCCCCATCGTCTGCGTAAAAGGAGTTGCCTTGCCCTGGAAAGTCTCGACCACGGGAATGCGTTTGACAATCTTGTTCGGGTCTGTCTTCAACTCACGATACTCAAGCAGATCGGGCACCAGCGGATGCAAGCGATAAACGGAAACGAACTCCTCTGGAAAATTGAAGGGCGAGCCGAAATGGTTGACACCGCCATTGGTGTATTTCGGGTTCGTGATGTCGTAGCCATGAACCTGGCTGCCCAGGCCGAAGATCCCTGGCCCAGAGGCGAATACCGAATACCACTCCGTAGCTTTCGCGGCATCCTTTGACTTGCCGAAATTCCGAGCCACGACATCGCTCAATGCCTTCGATAGCAATCCGCCATTCTCGCCCAGAAGTCCATTCCAGTTGCCATTCATCCCCAGGTAAAGCGGATCGTTGTAGAGCAGTTGCGGAGTCCACTCGGTGGTGTGGATTTTGGCGATCTCCGCCGCCACCACTAGCCGGGCAATCTCGAACAGCTCATCGGGAGTTACATCCCGATAGCGAATCACTTTCTTTGGTTCCGCTGGATCGCGCAGCCCGCAGTCCGCCTCGGGGGTCGCCGCCGCGACACGCCGGAATTCGGCAACAAAGGAATTGTGCTCGCGAGCGAACAGGTTATGAAGAAAACTCAGGCCCACCGTCCAATTGTCGGGAAATCCCGCCGCCTCCTGGCCAGCCCACTCGGGATTGATGGGATCGGTGGGCCCGAATTGCGGCAGGTAACCAGGCCCCGATGAGCCGGAGGAGGGAACCAGAAGCAGCTTTGCCGCGTCGGCCGGATCGCGCTTCACCCGCAGGCGTGAAGTGTCGTCGAAACCGTAGAGCTGTGAAGCATCCCACCATGCCGTGTTGGTGTTCGCCATGGTCTTGGGCGCGCGCGCCAGATAGGTGTGTCCGCCGGAATCAAAGGTGCCGGGAGGGGCGTCCTGAGCAACATAGCCTTTATCCATCCGGTCATCCGGACGGCAACCAAGCTTCTCGATGTCCTCGGGGGTCAGCGGCGCCTGGACATTGTTGACCAGCTTTGTCTCGCATCCAACCTTCATATACTCCGGTGCATTGTGCCCTTCCTCGAGATGCGAAAACCAGTCGTGCGTCATGAACTGAATCCAATACGCCGCGAGCACATTGAAGAACGGAGCCTTCTGGTAATCGCAGTTCGCCTCTTTCGAATCATTGGCGAGCCCATAACCGGCCTGGCACTTATCGGGACTGGATTGAATTCGTGTAAACAGGCTGCGGCTGATGACTTGTGGATCGGGCGTCAGGAGGGAAAGACGATTTCCGTGGCGATTGCGCGTGAGTTCATTCAGTCCCAGATCTGGAAATGAAGTTTCGAATTCGACATTCCGTGCAAACAACATGCCCGATGAACCCATGGCAGGATTCAGGATGTCATTGCAGATTCCCGTTACCGTCCTCCAACGAATCAGGTCGCCCTTGCAGACCTGATCTCCATCGCCCCCAACTGCTTTGTAATATGGGCTTGCGGGCTGAAGCCTCATTTCGGGCCAGACCTTGATCGCTGGCCCAGCCACCCCGTTGTGGCCTTGAACAAACTCAGAGTAAGTCCCAGCATTATCGAAAAGATTGAATTTGATCAGCTCGACCCTCTGCAGTTCCAGATCCTCCAGAGCCCCGGCAACTCCGCGTTGGGCGGGAAGCTTATTTGAAATGAAGCCGGTCGGCAAGGAGGTCATGTCGCCGGTGCCCCAATAATTGGTCCAGTCGACCCACGGCGTTCCGCGAAACTGAAGGGCCTGTGCGCCGCCCCGGCATAGTGCGGTTGCTTCGGAGACCTTGCCTTGAAACCGAAGTCCGCGCGCATCCGGGATCTTGAGGGCGCCGAGTTGGTCAGCGACCATCCGCCCGCATGCCAGCAGGGCCTTTGCTTCCTCATCCTTGCTCGACGTGCCGCCGGAGGAACTCTGGCCTGAAGTGGGGATCGTTTGAGCGTGGAGCAGGCACACGGCGACCAACATGAAAGGTGCGAAACTTAAGGGCTTCATATCTCCTCCGATCACTACCGAAACCCGTGCCGGGGCGCTCTCGCTATTCTTAAATGGGCCGAGAGAGGGTCGATATCGTCCCGGTCAAGAAATGGCGTCCGTTCGTGCAACCCCAGCGGGAGCATCCTGACCCATGGCGACACCGCGGCGTGTTGCGCGCAAAAGGAAAAAATGCATCCGGTCGCATAACGATTGGACACGATTCAAGGACTGCGAATTGTTCTGAAGGCTGATTCGGTTCCAGACTGCGAGAACGGAACTGTCGGCTAAGTTGTTGAATGGGGACGAGCCGATCGTTTCGACTCTTTTGCGTCTGCTGGCGGCAAGCTTTGCAAATCTGCCGCGAAAATGTCAAGAGATATTTTGCGGCCGGGTGAGGGCCAACCGATCGTCTCCAGCGCACGATCCTCCAGAAGAGGATGTCCCACCCATAGTTGATAGTTTGAGCGGCGGTTCAGCCTGATTCTGAAAGAATCGGGTTGCCAAACCTTGAAGGGAGAACCGCCGTGAAGAAACCGTACCACACGATACGCAAGCAAGGGAAAGTTAACGAGCAGGAACTGTCGAAGTTCCTCACCAAGAATGGGCAGGGGTTGCTGCCGATGGTGGATCTGATCGAGCAGAGCCGGATGGCCTGCGATCAACTGATTGATGTGACTGGACGAGCGGTCATTCAGGCCGTGTTGCAACTGTCGGCCGCGCAGGTGGCGGGAGGGCCGCTGCAGCAGGGTAAGCGCCGCCCATCAAGCGTGGTTTTCTATGGCCGACAAGCGGGCCAGGTGATGCTGAGCGGCCGCAAGCTGCAGGTGGAACGGCCAAGATTGCGCACCAAGGGGCGAGGCCGAACGAAAGAAGTAGAGATTCCGGCCTACACCGCGATGCAGGACCAGTCGCCGTTGGGCGAGCACATGCTGGACACGTTGCTCCACGGAGTTTCCACGCGCAACTATAAGGAAGTGATTCCGCAGATGGCCGAGACCATCGGAGTGTCGAAGTCCAGCGTGAGCCGCCAAGCGATCGAGGCCTCTGAGGCGGAGTTGGAAGCACTGCTCAGCCGCCGTTTTGACGACCTGAAGCTGCTCATCATCTACATCGATGGGGTTGTCTTTGGCGACCACACCATGATCGGGGCGGTGGGCGTGGACGTGGAAGGACGCAAGCATGTGTTGGGCATCCGCGAGGGCGCCACAGAAAACGGCACTGTGGTTGCAGAGTTGTTGCAAGACATCGTGGCGCGGGGCGTCGATCCGAAGCAGAAGCGGTTGTTCATCATCGATGGCTCGAAAGCTCTGCGGGCCGCCATCAACGCGGTCTTCGGTGCCGATCAACCGGTGCAGCGCTGCCGTGCCCACAAGCTGCGCAATGTGCTCGATCACCTTCCCGAGGACCAGAAGGAGCAGGTGAAGAGCTTGATGCGGGCAGCCTGGAAGATGGAGGCCAAGACCGGTATGAAGCGTATCCGCAAACTGGCCGATTGGTTGGAGCGGGAATATCCTTCAGCTGCGGCCAGCCTGCGCGAGGGGTTGGACGAATGTTTCACCATCAACCGGCTAGGCGTTCCGCCCTCGCTGCAGCGCTGCCTGGCAACGACCAACATCATTGAGAGTCCGCATGCCGGAGTACGCATCCGAACCCGCCGAGTGACAAATTGGCAAAATGGATCGATGGCTCGACGCTGGATGGCTTCGGCCTTCCTGAGAACGGAAAAGAACTTCCGCAGGATCATGGGCTACCGGGAACTCTGGACGCTGGAGGCGATTCTCAGCGAATCGCAGTTTGCCACTCAACAGGCAGTGGCGTAGTAACATCAACCCAACCGCCGTTGGAAACTTTCAACTACGCGCGGGACATTCTCCTCCAGAATCTTGCGCCTCAAATCGTAAACAGGAATACTTCAACAATCCCGAAGCGGTCTTAACATGCCGAGACTCGCCCCGTAGCCAGGCGCACGCCGCACGAGGGCGTTTATTTTCGTAAGTGATTCGTTTGGAATGGCGCCAGTGAACTTGTTGGGGTTTCGACGCGGCGCATGAGATAGGTCTTGACGGCGGGCAGGTTGTAGCCTTGCAATTTGCCGCGATTCCCGGCGATCAGGACTGCCGCTTCTCTTTCGCGGCCGGAGCCGCGCAACGCCAGGCCGTACACCACCTGCAACTCGGCCATTCGCCAGGCGGGCAGCGGGAATGGCGCAGCTTCTGCCGCGGCGACGGCGGGCTTCATCAGGTCGAGCGCATCCTGGGAGCGTCCCTCGGCAAGCAGGGCCTCGGCGAGGCGCACCTGGGCGAGAAGCAATTCAGGGTGAGTAGGCGGGAAGGTGCGCTGACGAATGGCGAGGGCGGCACGAAAGGAGGTCTCTGCCGCGACCGGGGCGCCGGAGAGCAGATTGGCCAGGCCCAACACCAGGAGCCCGGCGCCCAACTGAGGATTGCTGTCGCCGCCCAGTTTTTTCTCCAGCTCAACAACATGCGTGGCCAGCCGGATTGCATCCGGGTAAAGGCTGCGATCGAGATCGAGGAGAGCCTGGTAGTCCATGATCTTGGCGCCGCTCCAGCTCTCCGCGCGTCCGGCAGCGGCAAGGATTTTGAGGGCCTGGCCGTAGGCATCGTCTGCGCCGGCAAGGTCGCCTTTCTGTTCGAGCAAGCGTCCCCAGTTGGCCAGAGCGCTGACGTAGCGCGGGCCGGGGGCAGCGGAGACTTTCAACGTGATTTCAAGATTCTGGCGGAGCAGCGGCTCAGCCGACTGCCAGCGTCCCTGCTCCAGGTAGATCCAGCCCAGATTATTCAGGGAGTAGGCAGTATCGGGGTGGTCGCGCCCCCAAATCCTTTGCCGCGTGGCGAGCACTTCCTGGTCCGACAGCGCCGCTCCATCAAGGTCGCCCATATCGATCTGCGCGCCGGCAAGATTATGCAGGCTGATGAGGTAATCGGCGCTCTGTTTGCCGAGCACGCGACCGGAAATCTCGGTGGACTCGCGCAGCAATTGCGCAGCCTCAGGGTAGTCGCCCTTCCGCCCCAGGGCTAGGGCAAGGTAGTCGCGGGTTCCATCCTGAAAGTTGTCGGCCAGGGGCCGTTCGATGGCCAGAGCCTGGCGCAAGACCTGCTCCGCCTCGACATCCAGATCTTCCCAATAAAGGCACTCACCCAGGTTGCTCAAACTGTGGGCAAATGGAAGAGTATTTCGGCCGTAGAGTTTTTCGTTCAGCGAAACGGCACGGCGGAACAGAAGTTCAGCTTTTTTGAACTCGCTCTGCAAACGGTAGTCGGTGGCGAGATTGGCTAGATTCTCGGCATAGGAAGGGCTTGTCGGGCCCGCGCTCTGCTCGGTGAGACGGAGAGCGCGCTCCAGCAGCGGCTGCGCCTGGCTATACAAGCCCAGAGCCACGTAGGACTGGGCGATGCTTTCCGTCATTTCGGCCTGAAGCTCCGGATCGGAGGCCAGTTCGGCGTCGAGCCTGCCCGCGGCCTGATCGAGCAGTTGACGGGCGGTTACATTCTCGCCTTTGGAGCCCTCCGGAGTCGCCGCTTTGAAGATACTGGCCAGGAACTCCTCTTCGCGGCGGGCCCTGGCCTCTCCGCGGGCGGCGCGGCGGGCCAGCCAGGCCATTCCGGTGGCAAAGCCAACGATGAAAAGCACCGTCAGCGCGGTCGCCGCCGCGGCCAGCCGGTGGCGGCGCACGAATTTTCCCGTGCGGTAGAGAATGCTCTGGTCCGCTGCTTCAACCGCGAAGCCCTTGAAATAGCGATCGAGTTCGGACAGAAGCTGCGACGCGCTGGAATAGCGCTGCTCGGGCTCTTTGCGCAGGGCTTTGAGAATGATGCTGTCCAGATCTCCGCGGATTCTGCGCGCTTCGCGGGCCGGCAGGTGATGCGTTCTGAGGCAGACCTCGCTCGGCTTCTCCGGCTCCTCTTCGCAAATGGCGCGGGCTTGCGCCATCAGCTCGCTCCGCGACCCGGCGAAGGGCAGTTCTCCGGTGAGAAGCTCGAAGAGCAAAACGCCAAGCGCATAGACATCGGTCGCGGTTGAAACCGGCCGGCCCATCAGTTGTTCGGGGCTGGCGTAGTCGGGGGTGAGCATGTGTTCACTGCCAGGAATCAGAACCTGGTCACTGGGCGACTGATAGGGGTCGATCAGCTTGGCGATTCCGAAGTCCAGCAGTTTGGGCGTGCCGTCGCCGGTGACCAGCACATTCAACGGCTTGATGTCGCGGTGAATCACCAGGTGGCGATGGGCGTAGTCGATGGCCGCGCACAGGGTGCGGAAGAGGCGCAGCCGGGCGTCAAGCGAAAGCTTCTGCCGGTGGCAATATTCGTCGAGAGCGATGCCGTCGATATATTCCATCACCAGGTACGGCGAGCCCTGGGCGGTAATGCCGCCATCCAACATGCGGGCGATGTTGGGATGATCGAAGTCCGCCAGAATCTGGCGCTCGGTGCGGAACAGCAACTGAAGCTCCGGCCGATGGGTGAGGCCGGCGCGCAGCACCTTGATGGCCACAGTGCGCTGGTACTGGTCATCGTCGCGCGCACCCAGATAGACAGTCCCCATGCCGCCTTCGCCCAGGGTGCGAATCAGCCGGTAGGCGCCGATTCTGCTGGCCTTTGCCGGCTGCTGGTCTTGGTCCTGGCTTGACAAAACGCCGGGCTGATCGCCGGGCAAAGCGTCGAGCAGGTCGCCGGCCGCGTCCGCGACGGGGCCTTTCAGCGCCGCGAGGGTCATGCCGGAAGAAGAGAGCAGGGAATCGAGCTCGGCGCGAAGTTCCCTGTCGCCGGCGCAGGCCTGCTCGATGAAGTCGTCGCGGAGGGCAGTATCCACCTCGGACGCCTGATGAAACAGCGTCTCGATGCGCTTCCAGCGGGTTTTTGCGCCCACTTCCATCAATCCGATTCCTGGGGAGAATTTGCTCCGGCCGGGCTGCTCGGAACAGACAGCGTGAGCTCCCGCTGGAGGAACGCCTTGGCGAGCTTCAATTCGCGGTGCAGCGTGGCGGCAGATATGCCCACGGCCTGGGCTGCTTCGTCATAGGTCAATCCCCCGAAGACCAGCAGCTCGATGATGGTTCCCTTGCGCGGGTCCCTGGCCGAGAGCCGTTCCAGGGCCTGGTTGACTTCCAGCAGGTTCGAGCTGGAGGGCGCACCGAGTTCGAAGGCCGAATCGAGAGGCACCTTCTCAAATTCTCCGCCGCGTTTTTCCCGGTTCCGGCTCTTGGCGTGGTCGATGAGGATGCGGCGCATCACCTGCGCGGAGATGGCGTAAAAGTGTGCGCGATCGTTCCAGGCGACATCGGAATCCACCAGCCGCAGGTAGGCCTCGTGGACAATCTCGGTGGTTCGCAGGGTGTGGCCTTTACGCTCCGAGGACAGACGCCGCGATGCGAGCCGGTAGAGCTGGTCATAAACCACCGGGATGAGGGCATCGAACGCGTCCTTGTTGCCGCCGCGCGATGCGTTCAAAAGGAGGGTAATCGAGGACCGGTCCGGCTCCATCATGTCGTCTCCATTTGTTTTCAATGATCGGGGAGGGTCTGGGTTGCGGCCTTGTCAACGGCCAGGAGGCGCGCGAGCTGCCGGGTAGCAGGCGAGGACCCGCCGGCGGCCTGGATGGCCACATTCTATTGGACTTTCCACTCCAGGACAAATGAATTTAGAGGGGAAGGCACGCTGCGAGGTGTGGCCGCTGCCCGATTCGTCCGCTGGGAGACCGATCACTTTTGCCTGCCGTGCGTACCCGTGAGGGAATCGGCGGGAATTCGTCGCTAGAGGAATTGAGAGCCAGAGAGCGGGAACCGGAATTCAGAAGATCCACACGTGGGCCGCGCACTCCAAGGCGGGTTCCCCCGTCGCTTTATGGCCAGCCAGCCGGGGAAGTCTCCGGCACCCTGAAAGTCGTCTCGTGTTGCGAATCATTGAGCGCTGCCCAGGGAAAACGGGTTGCGCAAAGAATACTCACAAAGGATAACCATGAAAACCACTTCACAATTTCTCGCCCTGCTTCTAACCGTTGGCCTGACTGCGGCGACCTGGTCTGCAGCTCAAGCGCAAACCACGACTGAGAAACTCGCCGCACCCACCCCTAGCGCCGCCTTCGCGCCCACTGCGGTTCCCGCGCTGGTTCCGTACGCTGGGGCGGCCCTGGGCAACGATGGAAAACCGCTGACCGGAGAAACCGCCATTACCTTTCTGATCTTCAAGGACGATCAGGGTGGCGACCCGCTCTATGCCGAAACCCAAAACGTAACCCTGGATTCCGCCGGACGCTACAAGGTGCATCTGGGCGCCAGTCTTTCCAGCGGTCTGCCCACGGACCTGTTCGCCAACGGCGATGCCCGCTGGCTGGAAGTTCAGATACCGGGCCAGAATCCACAGCCTCGCGCACTGCTGGTGAGCGTGCCCTATGCCTTGAAGGCAGCGGATGCATCGACCCTGGGCGGTCTGCCCGCTTCGGCATTCGTCCTGGCCTCAAGCCAGGCCGCTGCGAATGCCGCGACGCCCGCGCTGGCAGTCCAAGCAACCCCCAACACCACAACCACCACCGCCACGGCGGTAACAACCACGGGCGGAACCTCCGGAAATCTGGCATTGTTTTCCGGCGCATCGACCGTCGCCAACTCGAATGTTTTTGAAAGCGCGACGGGCGTGGGCATCGGCACAACCACCCCCGCTGCCACGCTGGATGTGAATGGCGCTGTGGACCTGCGCGGAATTGCCGCCTTGTTTCCCAAGGCCACGGCAACAGCCACCGCAGGCGCCAATTCGTTTCCCTTGACGCTTTCCGCTTCCGGCTACAATTCGAGCATCAAAGCGGCAGTAACGCCAAACTTCGCTTGGCAGGCGGAGGCAACCGGCAATGATACGGCCGCGCCCTCGGCGACCCTGAACCTGCTTTCATCGGCCGGAACCGCCGCGGCGACGGAAACCGGGCTCTATGTCAACTCCAACGGCACCGTGCATTTCGCCGCCGGGCAGACCTTTCCGGGAACCGGAGTGGGCACCATTGCAGGAGTGACGGCAGGCAATGGCCTGACGGGAGGCGGCACCAGCGGCAGCGTTACGCTGAACGTGGACACCACCAAGGTTCCGCTCTTGAATGCGTCCAATAGTTTCACCGGAAACCAGTCGATCGCGGGATCAGTGACTGCTGCCGGAGCCATCACGGCGGGCGGCGCGATTCAGGGCGGCTCCGCGACCCTGAGCAGCACGCTTTCAGCTGGCGGGGTACTGATCCCGGCAAGTGGAGTTGGCACCACAGCGAGCGGTGCTGTCTCGTTTCCGCTCGACATGGTGGCTTCTGCGTACACCTATCCAACCGGGCCCTACCCGGCCGACTTTCGCTGGCAGGCAGAGCCGGGTAGTTCAGCTTCAGGCGCGTCCACTCCATCGATGAACCTGCTCTACGGCTCGAGAGGAAGCGCACCGGCGGAGACAGGCTTCTCGGTGACGCCCAGTGGAACGCTATCGGCTGCGTCGCTGAACGTGGGGCCGCCCCTGCAGGGGCCCTACGGGATCGGAACGATCTTGCCCACTGGCGCCCTCAGCGCCCAGCAGGTCCAGGTCACCGTGCCGGCTGGGACCGTTGCGACGCCAGCCCTGGTGGTCTCGGCGGACGACGATAGTATCTTGAGACATGCGCCGCAACAGCTCGTCATCCAGGGCTCGGCCATGACGGGGCAGCAATTGCTGATTGGCTATCTGTCCGGTTACTCCAGCCACACAGAGAACACTGGCGGCTACGCTTCCCTTCAGGCCACGTGGACGGGCAACTTCAACACTCCTCTGCTGCTGCAGCCGAATGGTGGATGCGTGTGCATTCGACTCAATGGCGACGATGCGGTTACGGACGGGCTGGCGGGAAACACCTCGCCATTGACCATCGGTCAGGGCCAGGGAAGCGCTTGGGCCGATGGATGGATTGTCTACAGTTCCCGCCGCTTCAAGACCAACATTCAGACCCTGCCCGATGCGCTGGCGAAGGTGGAAAAGCTGCGCGGCGTCACCTACGATCTGAAGGCCACCGGCAAGCACGAGATCGGCGTGATCGCGGAAGAAGTGGGCGCTGTGGTTCCGGAAGTGGTGCAATGGGAGAAGAATGGCAAGGACGCGCGCGGAGTCGACTATGCCCGTCTCACAGCCCTGTTGATTGAAGCCACCAAGGCGCAGCAGGCTGAGTTCATCAAACAGAATGCGCAGCTGATGAGGGCTATCGGGACCATCAAGAGCCAGCAGGCCCAGATTCACCGGCAGGCGGCAAGCATGAAAGCTCTGACGGAACAGGTGCGCACAACCAGCGAAAGCATGAAGCAGGTCAAGCAGCAGATGACCTCGTCTCAGGCGGCAACGTCGCAGGCAGCAAGGATCGCCTCGCGGTAAACAGAGTCGGCCGAGAGCAAACCAGCCTCGGCAAGCACTCTTCGCTGCTTGACCTTGTGAGGCCCTGAATTTACGGCGTAATGGAATGCGGCGCGCCGGCTTGCGGTTGAAAGCTGGCGCCGCGTTCGCGCTGTTTGCGGAGGGCCTCGTCGCGTTGGGCATCCACGAGAGTGTGGGTCTGATGCGCTTCCTCGTCGGCCTTGGCGGTGAGGCCCAAATGCGCATAGGCGCGGCTCAACTGGTAGTGGGCCGGAGCAAATTGAGGGTTCAACTTGACCACCTGTTGGAGCGCCTTTTGAGCAAGCGGCCAACTCTGCTGCGACCCGTAGAGCTTGCCGAGTTCGTAAAACGGATCGGGCGACTGGGGATCGATCTGAGCTGCATTCTCGAGCGCAGTGATGGCCTCCTGCTCACGGCCCAGGCGACTGGCCAAAAGGCCGAAGTAATACTCCAGCAGGTAATGGCCAGGAAGTTTGATGCGCGCCGCTTCAAGGATGTGAATAGCCTCAACGTCGTTGGCCTCGCGGGCATAAGTCTGCGCCAGCCCGATATAGGCCGCATCGAGCGAGGGATCGGTGGCCAGCGCTTGATGGAAGGAATTGCGCGCGGCATCGTAGTTGCCCTTGATCATCTCCACGGCGCCGAGGCGCAATTGGAGGGGCGCAGTGGAAGAAGTTGCTCCGATGCCGGTCTGAACCACCTGAACCGCCTCGTCGTAGCGGTCCAGATCCATCAACAGGCGCGTGTAATCCAGCGTTCGGTCCGGGTTGGAAGGGTCGGCCAATAATGCGGAGCGGTAGGCTTCAAGCGCCTCGGGCATCTTCTGCTGCATCTCGAAGGCCGAGCCGAGAAACATGAGCACATCGGCATTCGCCGGCCGCTCGGTGTGGAGAGTGGAGAAAAGGCTCGACGCCTCGGCGGCCTGGCCGGCGTAGAGAAACGAGAGCGCCAGGTTATAGCGGCTTTCCCAGGACGGATCGAGCGCGGCGATGCGCTGAAAACAGTGCACAGCCGGGCCATAGAAACCGTGCTGGCTCAGAAGAACGGCGATCGGATACTCCTGCGTGGCAGAGAGTTGGTTGGCCTGCTCCAGGCGCTCGATACGAGTCACTGCGTCGTCCACGCGGCCCATGCGAACTTCCGCCTCGATCAGTTCGACGGCAGCATCCGGGTCGTTGTCGACCAACTGGCCGGCGTGCGAGGCCTGTTCCAGCGCTTCCGCATCACGGTTGGTGGCGAGAGCCAGCAACATCAGATAGTAGTGGGCGAAGTTGTCGTTGGGGTCCAGGCGCGCAGCTTCGCGCAACTCGGGCTCGGCGAGGACGTAATCCTTGGCGTTCAGAAGATTGAATCCCAGGTTCTTGTGTGGCGCTGCTTGCGAGGGGTCGAGGTGAATCGCGTTGCGATAGTGGCTGGCTGCCTCGTCGAAGTGGCCGAGCTTGGTCTCGGTAATCCCCAGCAGATTCTCTATGATGGCGGTGCGGGGCGCGATGCGATGCGCCTGCTGGAGCTTGACCAACGCCTCATCGAAGCGGCCTTCGCGAATGAGCGCCACCCCCTGCTCCAACGGCGAGGGTTGCGCGCGAAGCGGCAGAGTCAATGCGGCAGTGAGCAGCGGAAGCACGATCAGCAAGCGACCTTTCATTGCTTTGCTCCGGAATCCATGGCGTCATCGGCGGGGGGCGCGGCGTTTTTCTCGGTCTTGATGGCCCTCACCTGGGCAAAGACCTGGGCCGCTTGCGCGGTTTTGCCCTCGGCGCGCAGGACCATCCCCAACTGATAGTGCGCGGAGCCGTCGGCGTCATGCGCGAGGCCACGCTTGAGGACTTCCTCGGCGCGCGTGTAGTTCTTCTCGATCGCATACGCGCGGCCCAGTTGCGTATACACGGGCCAAAGATCGGGCTTGCTGCGGATGGCCGATTCGAGATGCGGAATGGCCTCGGCTGCGCGTTCCTGAGCCACCAGGACGGTGCCCAATTCCGCTTCGGCTTCGGGATGGCCGGGCGCCAACTCCAGTTCGCGAGCCAGTTCCGTGAGCGCATGATCGGCGTCGCCGTGCTTCCAGTAGAGATGGCCAAGCCAGAAGTGCACCCCGGGAAGGTCGGGCTCGCCGGAAGCTACGGCAAGGTATTCTTTCAGCGCCTGGTCGTCTTCTTCTCGGCTGGCGTAGATCTGGCCGAGCAACTGATGCACGTGGTAGGAATCCGGCGCCACGGCGAGCAGGCGGCTCACTTGCGACCTTGATATTTCGCGGCGGACGAGAATCAGATCGTAGCGCGCGGCGCGGTCGCCGGGATTGGCGGCAAGCCAGCGCAGAAGCGTCGGCTCGGCAAGATCGTAGCGGTGTTCATGCAGGTCCGTGATGGCTTGCGAAAGGAGATCTGCGGGCGGGCTGGGAACTGGATTCGTTGGGGCAATCAGCCGGTAGGCTCGTTGCATTGCGTCCTGGTCAACGGCCAGCGCATACAAGGCGGCAAGCGCAACCTCCCGGGCTGGGCTCGCAGATGAGTCAGCTTCCAAGGCCTCGGCCGCTTGTCGGCTCAGGGACACTAGTTTGGCGTCCGCGCCGCTCTGGTCAAAACGGTTTTCGGGGGGCAGCCCGAGCGCATCGAGCGCAGCGGACCGGTCGATCTCAACGGCCGCTTGGATGCGCGTCAAGCCATCAGCGGGTTGCATTGTGAGCAACTGCAATTCTCCGCTGCGGGCCATCGCACTGGCAGATCGCGGCGAGAGTTCGAGGGCCTTTTCCAACTGTTCCTGAGCGTCAGAAAGCTTCGCCTGCCGAAGGAAAACATCGGCCAGCGCCAGGCGTGCGTCCAGCAGGCGCGGGTCGCGCTCGATGGCGCGGCGGAGATGGCCTTCGGCCTTGGTCCAATCGCGCTCTTCGGCGTAGTGGGCGCCATAGATCAAATCGGAGAGTGCTGTGCCAGATGATTGTTCCAGGAGTTGCGCCGTCTGCTGCGTGGCGGCCTTGCCATAAGCCTCGCCGCGCGCGAACAGAACATCGGGATCGAGGGGAAACTGGGCGCTGGCTTTGCCTAGTTGGAGCAAGGCCGCATCCATCTGTCCCGCATCCCAAAGCGCTGTTCCGAGCCAGGTCTCGGCCAACTTGTCGGCCGGGTCCTGTCGAATGGCATCGCGCAAGAGCGGAATCGCCTGCTCCGGCCGATGCAGTTTTATGTCGTCGATCCCGAGCCAGAGGCTTACGCCCCTCATGCCGGGCTTCAACTTTGCGGCCGCCGCCAGAGCATGGGCCGACAGATCGAACTTTGCCTGCGCGTAATACACCAGTCCAAGGTTGACATAGGCCTCGGGGATTCCCGGCTGGAGGCGCAGGACAGTTTCGTATTCATGCGCCGCTTCGTCAAGCCGGCCATTTTGCTGGTCTTGCTGAGCGGCGAGGAAATGCTGCTGAACCTGGGGGCCGATGTCCTGCGCATTGCCGGCTGCCAACAGAACACAACCAATGGCCATGGCGCAGGGGTAGAGCAGAAGCCGCCCAAAGGGGGTGCCAAACATACATACATCCTATCTCCCGGGCCTCGATGAAGAAGCCCGGGAGATTCTGGATTCTAGAACGCTACTCGAAGGTTAGCTTGAATGCTGCGTGGACCGTTCTGCTTGCTGTTGGCTTCGCCGAAACCATTTCCGACGTTGTCGTCCGAAACGGTCGTATTGAAGCCCGTATATTGTCCAGGCCGGTTGAAGGCGTTGAAGAATTCCACTCTGAGGACCGTCTTCAGTCTTTCCGTGTACATGGGGATCTGTTTGGAAAGGCTCAAGTCTTCATTGTGGCTGGCGAATTCGCGAACTGTAAGCGCTCGCGGCGCATTGCCGAAGGTATAGCTGGGTGCAAGTGTGAATGCCGCGGGATTCAACCTACGGCTTTGTCCACCGATCCAACTGCCGCCATGGAATCCATTCATATTCGTCCCTGAGACATAGTTGGGACGGGCGGCTGCGCCGAGATTGCCGGCGAAGATTCCGGAGTTCCAGTTTCCCTCGTTCACAGCCAGAGGGGTTCCGCCCTGATAGGACTGAACGCCGGCAAACTGCCAGCCTCCCACCAGTGCGTTCCCAATGCCTCCCACATTGGCAAATTTCTTGCCTCTGCCGAAGGGCAGTTGATAGGTGTAACTGATAATGAGGCGCTGTGGAATGTCGTACTGGCTGAGTCCCTTTTCCACCTTGAGGTTGTAGGTGTTGAGCGCGCCGCCGTTGCCGTTGCCGTTCCAATTGGCCTGAGCCGGGTACTCCGAGTCGGCATTGGTGAGGGTTTTGGACCAGGTGTAGTTGGCGAGCAGGGTAAGCCCCGCCGAGATGCGCTTTTCGGCCCTGAGCTGCATGGCTTCATAGGTGTAGACGCCGAAGGGATCGGACATGGTGACAGAATCCACCTGCGCACTTGCGTACTGCGGGAACGGCCGGAGGGCCTGAGACACCGAACCGCTGAATCCCGCGTAGGGAGCTGCAACGGGTGTCTGGCCGGCGCAGGGCGTACCGGCTCCTTGCTGGGTGATGTCCTGCCCCAGGCAAGCGCCGAGCGCCATGTTGGCTGGAAGTCCCTGGTTGGGGTCGTGCATGAAGGCCTGCAGGTGATCGCCATGATCGCCTACGTAAGCCAAAGCCACCATGAAGTTTCCGGGAAGTTGCTGCTCGATATCCAGGGTCCAGGTCTGTGTAGTGCCTGGGCGCGCTGTTTTTGAGAGAATGACGGTCGGACCCTGACCGTTCATCCCCGCGGGATTGATGAATGGGGGTGTTGGTCCGGGATAGGCTGTAATCGCCGAGAGGACCACCGCCGGGGTCTGGGCGCTGGAGGAACCGGGATAGCTATAACTCCCAAAGAAGCCTTGAGAGTCGTTTTCACCAAAACCGCCGATCTTCAGGTTCTGGTAATAGATTCCATATCCCGCCCGTACCACTGTGTTGGGGTGCACCTGATAGGCAAAGCCAATGCGCGGGCCATAGGAATCATGGAATGTATCCTGATAGCTGTTTGAACCCGACCTGCCGGTGCCTTTGCCTAGAAATTCATAGGCTCCGAGAATTCCGCCCGCTCCGGGATTGGCAAGGGTGGGATTCATGAACGACTGCTGGCCATGGGCCTCGGTGACTGGGGAGGGTATTTCGTAGCGGAAGCCGAGATTGGCGGTCAGCTTGGGAGAGACCTTCCAGTCGTCCTGCACAAAGCCCGCATAGTATTTCACGCGCCATCCAAGTTCCTCGGGCAGTGCGATTCCTCCGCCGGAACCGGCTCCCAGATAAAAGCTCGCATAGCCGAATCCAGAGTTGCTCTGTCCGGGGATCTTTGCATCCCAGGTGCTGGTCTGGCCGGAGCCGAAGTTGAAGTTTCCCGAGGTGTTGGTGAGGATGTCGATGTTGAATTCCTGCAAGCGAGCTTCCACGCCGAAGGTAAAGCTGTTGCGGCCATGCTGCCAGGAAACATTGTCGTCGTACTGGTAAGTGTTGTCGTAAAACTGATCGGCTCCATTGCTGGGGATGGCTGCCCGATTCGGATAGTCATAGTTGAACACCGGAAACGTGGTGTCGGAGACGCCCTTCAACCCGAGTTTGCTGGGATAGTTTCCTCCGTAGCTTCCGATGCCGCTGAACTCCTGACGATAGCGGCGGCTGAAGCCGGCATTGAAGTGATTCAGGAGATTGGGCTTGAAGATGTAGTCGTAACCGAAGCGAACGTAATGGGTTCTCTGATTGGTCGAGCTGGCGTCCAGGGGAGCGCCATAGACGACGTACCCGGTGGGACGCCAATCGTAGTCGTAACTGCCGCTGATTTTCTGCCTCGCCCCGATGTTCTGATCGATGCGGACTTCGTACATATTGGCATTGGTTACATCCAGCGAGGTCTGGGAGAGATTCTGATAGGGCGATGTCGCGCTGGCGGGCGCCATCGGCATATATGGGATCGATGCCTTGTAGACCGGGTCGGGAGCCGTGGTGATGATGTTACCGGGATAAGCCGTGCATTCCTTTCCCTGGTTGACGCCTGTGCAGGTGGTGTAGTCGTAGATAAGGTGCGCCGGGTACGTCGTCCCATAGACTGTAACCGGCGTGAGAAGAGAGGAGAAATCGCCGGTCGTCATGGCTTGCGTCGGGGCACCGTTGAGTCCGACGCCTCCCGTATTCCAGCGATAGCCTTCATAGTTGAACATGAAGAAGGTCTTGTCGCGCCCATGATAGAGCTTGGGAATGTAAACGGGGCCGGAGATAATGGCGCCGAAGTCGTTTTGCGTGTCGATTGGCTTCGCCTGGGGCGGATTGGATAATCCGCTGGCCCAGCTATTGGCATCCAGCACTCTGTTTTTCAGAATGTCGTACACGTCTCCATGCAAGCCATTGGTTCCCGCTTTGGTGACCAGGTTGACAAGACCTCCGCTCATTCTTCCGTATCCGGCGTCAAAGGTATTGGTCATCACCTTGAACTCCTGCACGGCCTCGACGCTGACTCCGTAATTCATCTGCAAGTTGGCGGAGGCCAGTTCAATGGTCGCGCCGTCCACCAGGATGTCTGTGCCGGCCTGCTGGCCGCCATTCAGCTTGAAGCCGCCCTGGTCTGTCGGGGAGTTTTCGTTTTTGCCTGAAAACCCCGGCGCCAACATCACGAATGCCAGGGGATTGCGTGGAGAACCCGCGTACTGGAGCGGGAGATCCTCAATCAATTCGGCAGGCACGGTGGTTCCGATGTCGGAAGTTTCGACCTGCAACTGCGAGGCGTCGCCGGTGACAGTAATTGACTGCGAGGCCTCGCCTACTTGCAACGTGGGACTGACAGTGGCCGTGCTGCCCACGTAGACGGTGATGCCGTTCTGGGTGTACGACTGAAAGCCCTTGGCGGTGATGGCCAGGATATACGTCCCAGGAGGAAGCTCGGGGAATGTGAACAGTCCCTGGTCGCTTGCGATGGCCGTATAGCGGCTGCCTGTGTTGGTCTCCTTCAGATCGAGGGAGGCTCCAGGAATATTCGCGCCTGTTGAGTCCTTCACCGAGCCGGTAAGTGTACCCCTGCCGGATTGCGCCAGGATGGGGACTCCGGCCGCGAGGCAGAGCGCCACTAACAGCCAGGCTGCCCAACGCCAGGTTGCTTGCGCCGTTAGAATCTTGTGGATCATGGTTTGTCTCCTGTTGATCATTGTTTTCAAGCCTCCGAAATGTGTCCGGCGAAGCTTGCGGCAGGGGAGGTGGTTCCCGCCGCGGCCAGACCGCGAAAGATCTGGCCAGCTACCCGGATGGATAACAACTGCAGCATCGCAATTACCGGCAGAGCGTATTTGAGTGCCGCGTTTCCCGACCATCCGTAAGCGATGCCCAGGAATAATCCACAACCCAGGCAGCGGCCCACGAACAATCCGAATTCATGGTTGAAGATGTAGGCGTACTCATTTCGTCCCTCAAGCCGGGAGACGGCATCGATGACCTGCAACTGGATGGGGTAGTAAGCAAGGTCCAGAAGCGGCTTGGCCAGCAGCAGGCAGGCGATGAAGATGAGCACTCCCACAGCATTGAAGAGCAAAGTGTTGGTCACCGCGCCGATGAAGAACAGCAGCAGGCCGGCTGAAAATACGATGATGCGATGGCGTGGCGCCGCGATGCGGCCGGCCATGTACATGAGGACTGCCGAGAAGACGCCGCCGATGGCCTGGGTTGCGCCCAGCGTTCCTTCCTGGCCCACCAGCAGCATGATGAGCATGGCTGGCGCGGTAACGATGTAGCCCTGGGCAAGCCCCTTGAGCAGAGCCAACTGGAGCATCTTCCACCACAGCGGATGAAACTTGAAGAACACGAAGGGGGCGCGCTCGGGGTTGCGGAATGTGCCCCGCTCGAGGATGCCCGCGGCCAGAATGGTAAGGCCAAAGACCACCATGGCGATGATGTGGTAGGCGCGGTTGGCAATGCCGCCCAGCCAGCCGTAGAGAGACGTGCCGCTGATGAACCAGCCAATCAGGGCGGGAACCACGACGGAGGCCAGGGATGCGATGAAGTTTTCCACGCCGTAGTAGTAGTTGCGGTTGGCGTCGTTGGTTGCGGTGAGGGCCAGGAATCCGCGGTTGGCCCAGAAGATGCCGGTGGCCAGGCCCATCGTGAATCCGGAGATGGCAACGCCGATGGGAGTGAGGATGCTGAGTTGCATCATCAGCATCATGGCTACGCCCGAGAGCAACATGCCGGCGGCGTAGAGGTGCTTTGCGCCGAGGCGGTGAAGCAGCTTGCCGTTCAGATAAAAAGCCAGCGGGGTGGCGGCGTAGATGGAAAGCTGATAGGTGACCACCTTGGCCACAGCGTGCGAGTTCCGCATGACATACGCCGCCACGAAGATCTCGATCACCGGCAGGACCAGGCCGTAGATCATGTTCGACACCATCAGTACCTGCATGGAGTGAGAGCACTGACGGAAGACTTCAAACTCCTTGCGCAGGCGATTCATCGTGTCGCTCCCAGGGCCGGAGCGAGGCTGGCAAGGATGCTCCGCACGGAAAGTTGCGCGGCGCAGATTACGCTGTCGGCAGCGCCGTAGTAGATCGTGACGCGGTCGCCATCGACCAGGTGGCCGTTGGTGAAGATGACCTGGCCGAAGAATCCCTCGAGTTCGTAGGGCGCCTGCGGCTCCATGATGGGTGTCTGGGAGCGGGCCAGCACGCGCCATGGCTCGTCGAGGTCCAGGAGCAGCGCGCCGAGGCAGTAGCGGTTTTCGTGGGTCGCGCCGTGATAGATCTCCAGCCACCCCTGCGGGGTCCGGATCGGAGCGGCACCGGCGCCGACGCGGGCGCTGTCCCAGTGGCCCTCGCGGCTATGGGCCAGGCAGCGGTGACGGCCCCAGTGGACCAGGTCGGGGGACTCGGCCAGCCAGATATAGTTGCCGCCCAGCTCCGGGCTGCTGGGCCGGTGAAAGGCGTAGTACTTTCCGCCGATTTGTTCGTCAAAGAGCGCGCAGTCCTTGTTGTGCGGAGGGAAGATCATGCCCTCGTGCACAAAATGTGTCCAGTCGCGGGTCGTCCTGAGCCCCACGCCCACGCCGTTGCTTGAGACTTGCGTATAGGTCAGGCAGTAGGTATCGCCGAGCTTCGCCACCCGGCAGTCCTCGATGCCGTAAGTTTCCAGTTCCCCGGTCCCCATCAAGGGCTTGCCCCCGGGCGGCTCAGAGAAGTGAACGCCGTCTTCGCTCGAGAGCAGGCGGAGGTGGGAGAGGGTGGTCAGATAGTCCCGCCCGTCGAAACTAATGACGCGGGGGTCGCTGAGGTCGAGCCTTGGGTCGCTGGAGGCGAATTCGAGGATTTCGAGTCGCCCCTCAGGGCTCAGGATGGGAAAGGATGTTTTGCCGGGGACCTGCCTGGGGCGCTCCGCCACCCGCACCAGCAGCCAGGTCTTGCCCTGGAAGCGGAAGACTCCGGGATTCAGCAGGCATGTCACTTCCATGCCCTCGACGCTGGGACTCAGGTCCCGGGGCTTGAGGATGGGGTTCTCTGCGAAGCGTTGTGCAAGGTCGTTCATCGTGAGCCCTCTGCGGTTGTGGAGTATCCGGCCTTGCCGCGCCGACTCGCGACGGAGCAAACCTGTCTTCTGAAGCCGTTGATAAGCCTTGGGGAACGCACGTACCTTGGAAAAGGGACTCACTCGAAAAATCTTTGAGAATCAACGCGATTTACATGTGATTCGCAAAGATTCGCCAGAAAAACACATGCAAGGGCGAAGGTGAGCCAGGCCGCCGGGGTTCCTCTGAGCAAGTGAGCTTGAGAAGAGGGCATTTCGCCAATCTACCCAGGCATCCTTGGGGATTCTCCGCTCTTTCCAGCAGGTTTTCAGTCCCGGACAGACCTTTCCATGGTGCATATGACGTGCTACGATTCGTCGTGCAGACGATGCCTCCCGGGCTGTGCATTGAATGACCTACCTTCGGAAGGGATCGAACGGAAGCGGGAATAAATAACGATGATGGAAGTGGATACGGATCTCAAGACAGACCCCAGGTGGCAACTGATCGAGAAGATCACCGCCAGCAGTTCCTTCCAGAAGTCTGCCCGCCTGAGAGATTTGCTGCGCTTTCTGGCGGAGCGATCCCTGCACGGCCAATCCCAGGATCTGAGCGAACATCGCATCGGCAGCGCGGTGTTCGGCAAGCCGCAGGACTACAGCGTGGTGGAGGACAGCTCGGTCCGCGTGCATGTGCGGCAGTTGCGGCTCAAACTGCATGAGTACTTCGACGGGGAAGGCCGGCAGGAGACCTCCGTTGTGGAGATTCCGAAAGGCGCTTACACCACGCTGTTTCGCAGCGTAGAGCAGAGACCTGCTGCATCGCCGGTGCTTACCGTGGCGCGCCATGGACTCCGATCCTGGCTGCTGGACCTGCCGTGGGCGCTGCCCTGGGCGCTGGCCGCGCTGTTCCTGACCACGACTGTGGCGGCGTTGCTTTACCATCCCGCGGTCCCGCCCCCGCCGGCGCCACCCTGGCCACTGGCCGCGCTCTTCGATCAGGGAAACCGTCCCGTCCAGGTGGTGGTAGCGGACGTCAACTACGGCATGACGCGGCTGGTGGACGAGCAACCGGTGACACTGGAGCGCTATCTGAGCCCCTCTTACCGGAGCGGCGAGGATTTCGCCAACACTCACCCCACAGGCCGCGAGGCGCGCATGATGAAGTATTTATCCGGCTCGCTGCTCACGTCCTACGCTGACCTGGTGGTCGTGGACACTCTGATGCGGCTGAGCGGCAACTCTCGGGAGAGCCTGGCCATTCGCTCGGCGCGGGAGTTGCGTCCCCGCGATCTGGAGCAGGGCAACTTTGTCTTTGTTGGCAGCCCCAGCTCCAACCCCTGGGTTTCCTACTTTGAGGACAAGCTAAACTTTCAGGAGCGCGAAGGCGTGGTGGGCGAAAGCCCCAAGCTCTTTGAGAATCTGCATCCCCGCAGCGGCGAGCAGCAGGAATACCACGGGTTGACCTTCACCGGCAGTTCGGGTGAGGACTACGCCAGCATCTCACTGTTGCCGCTGGCCAACGGGCGTGGCAGCGTCCTCATCCTGCAAGGGCTGCAACAGGAGGGCACCGAGGCTGCCGGCCTGTTTCTGGCCGATGCCGGCAACCGGCAGAAGCTTGAGCAGGTCGTGGGCGTCTCAAGCACCCCCGGACAGCCTGTCTACTTCGAGGCCCTGATCCGCACTCAAGCCGTCGCCGGGGCTCCCAACGCCACTTCCATCGTGGCCACCCGGGTGCTGCACCCCTGAAACTCGATGACCAGCGCCTGGCGCGGGTCGAGTTTCAACTGCAACTTTCCACCCTGCGCCTCGAGCCAGCGGTTGTGGGTCAAGTCGTGGACCCGGCCCTTGCCCGCCGCCTCGACGGTGACGCTCTTCTCCTCCGGCCAGGGATTGTAGTAGAGGAAAGCAGGCGGCAAGTCGCGATCGAGAAAGTTCGTCTTGGCCAAATCCCAGCGCAGCAGCCACGGATCGCCCTGCGGCTCCACCATCTTGTCCAGCCACATGACGTAGGCGCCGCCATAAATGGAGCGGTGCCCGGCGAAGTCGCCTGTCCCATAGGGGCTGTGGCCCTTTTCATCCTTGCTCAGCCGCTCGTAGGGAATCATCGCGGGCAGTTCCGGGCGGCTCTGGTCTTCATGCGGCAGATATTCCGGATAGAACCAGCGCAAATTGGCCGCGGCGTTGAGCGCGTACCGCGCCACCTCCCCGGCCAGTTCCGGACTGAATCGCAGCGCCGGCAGCAGATAGGGCAGCGCCACCATCGACTCCATGCTGTAGACCTGGTCGGCGGGCTCGGTGCGGAATCCAGCCAGCAGACCGTTCACCTCGCGCCCGCCC
>Ga0302320_10000489_pt1 | contig 94870 bp, 83 predicted proteins | sample Bog_T0_3_FD_202130 | JGI IMG/M metagenome (GOLD analysis project Ga0302320, IMG submission 202130) | Peat permafrost microbial communities from Stordalen Mire near Abisko, Sweden - Bog_T0_3 | ecosystem: Environmental > Terrestrial > Soil > Wetlands > Peat | place: Sweden: Abisko, Stordalen Mire... | reverse complement strand
GGTTCCGGCGCAGCCGGGTGGTCATAAACTCCTCGGGAGTGAAAGTGGAAATCGCCTGGCCGGTTTATAAAAAACAACAATATGTTCCCGCCAAGCAAATTGGGAGCATCGCGGCAGATATCGGGGGGACCGCAGGTCACGCGCTTTATTACGACTTAAAGGTGCATGCAGCTGGCGGTAAGGAGTTTTTGCTGGCGAAGAATCTCAGGCACCGGCCCGAAGCCGACTGGTTGGCAGGACAGATGCGCGAAGCGTTGAAGGAGACGGTAAAGGCGGATAAACTTGCGAACTGACAGCTCCCTGGGGCCTCCTCCATCTCGAGTTTGTTCCACCTTCAAAACGCTTGCCTCGCCCAAAATTGCTGGCGGCCAAGGGTAAAAAGAAGAACGGCGTGGACTTTCGTCCACGCCGCTAACCCAGTTCCTCCGCTGTGGTTATAAGAGAGAATTACTTCTTGGATGTTTTCTTAATCGGCACCGTCGCAATTGTCTGGAGGATGCGGCTGGCGATTTTGTAGGGGTCACCCTGGGAGTTTGGACGACGGTCTTCAAGGTATCCCTTGTAACCGTTGTTCACAAAGCTGTGCGGCACACGGATTGACGCGCCACGGTTGGCGATGCCGTAATTGAACTTGTCAATCGATTGCGTTTCATGCAGGCCGGTGAGGCGCAGATGATTATCCGGTCCGTAAACGGCGATATGTTCGTTTTTGTATTTGTCAAAGGCTTCCATGAGCGCTTCAAAGTACTCTTTACCGCCGACTTCGCGCATGTGCTTGGTCGAGAAGTTGGAATGCATGCCGGAACCGTTCCAATCAACGTCCTTGCCGAGCGGTTTGCAGTGGAACACGACATCAACTTCATACTTTTCGCAGAGGCGCATGAGGAGGTAGCGAGCCATCCATACCTGATCAGCTGCGGTCTTGGAACCTTTGCCGAAGATTTGGAATTCCCACTGGCCTTTGGCGACCTCGGCATTAATGCCTTCATGGTTAATGCCGGCGTCGAGGCACAGGTCGAGGTGGGTATCGACAATTTCGCGAGCGATGTTGCCGACAGCGTCGTAGCCCACACCGGTATAATAAAGGCCTTGCGGATAAGGAAAGCCAGTGCTAGGGAAGCCAAGTGGCTTGCCATTTTTGTAGAGAAAATATTCCTGCTCAAATCCGAACCAGGCATCGGGATCATCTAGAATACCCGCGCGGGCATTGGTGGGATGCGGGGTCTTGGCATCGGGCATGTAAACTTCGCAGATGACGAGAACACCATTTTTCTTGGTCGTGTCTGGGAAAACGGCTACGGGCTTGAGCAGACAGTCTGAGCTCTTGCCTTCCGCCTGCCGGGTGGAACTACCGTCGAAACCCCACCAAGGAAGTTCTTCCAGCTTGGGAAAAGCTTTAAATTCCTTGACCTGTGTTTTACCCCGAAGATTGGCGACGGGTTCATAACCGTCCAGCCAGATGTATTCCAATTTATATTTTGCCATTTGAGTTCGTGATGTGTTTGGTTTTGAATGCCGAAATCAGTCCAGTCTTGTATCCTTTAAAGCGACTGAATTGACATGCTCGAAAACCAATTAGCAGGGTGAATGCCATTGCGCAAGCAGTTTGCGGAAAATTTCATTTTGCCTTTGGTTGCAAGGGTTTTGGCGTGATGAATTTCATTTTGCCGTTTTGTCGAAACCGGAATTAGCTGTTGATATTTTATCACAGTGGATAAATTACTTCGGCTGAATTGCAGGTTTTTGAACTGTGCTTTTTTCTTCAGCGCCGGGGTTCGGCGACCGAAAAAACAACTGAGTGGCATGCAACTTGGAAACGGCAGGTATTCGCTCTCATCAGCCTTGGTTGTAATCCCAGAATCGGTTAGGTTTTTCCCCGCGAATGATAAAAGTCAAAGATACGCTGCGATCAACGGTGAACTTGACCTTCGATGGGCGCGTCATCAAAACATACCATGGTCCCGACGCCGAAAAGCGTTTCACTCATGAGGTATTGATCCTCCGCCACCTGGAAAGGAAAGGATGCAATTTCGCACCCCGGTTGCTGGAGGCGGATCGAAGCAAACTTCGCATTATTACCACCAATTGCGGGTCGCGCGTGGACCATCTGGACCACGAACGCCAGGTTGAATTGTTTGCCGAGTTGGAAAAATTTGGTGTACGCCATGATGATCCGGACCGGCGTAACGTTACTTACCGCCAGTCAGACGGACGGTTTTGCCTGATCGATTTCGAATTTGCCACCCTGCTCCACCCGCCGACTCACGGATCGCCCCATTCCACCTGATGAAAAACCCTGTGACCCAATCCCGGTCGACGAAAGGAAAGCCAACCCGCGCGCCCCAACAAAAGATTGCCAGAACGTTAAAGTGGTTTTGCTGGACGGACAAAGGCAAAGTGCGGGCCAACAATGAAGATTCGTTCTTGGGATTGCGTTTTGATGCGCGGGAGCTCCACCGGCTGGGAAAAGTGGGGGAGGCTTCGATTGAGCACCTGGATTTCACTTTTGCGGTCTGTGACGGCATGGGGGGAGCGCGCGCGGGTGAATTCGCGAGCAAGATCGCAGTGGAAAAGATCACCACCCTTCTACCGCAGACCATTTCACGCCGGGCCAGAGGACTCCAAGTTGATTCTTCGGACGCCTTAACCGATCTGTTTCGGCAAATTCACCGAGCACTTTGCCATCTTGGGCAGAGCTATGAGGAATGCCGGGGAATGGAAACCACGATGAGCCTGTGCTGGTTTACCGCTAATACCATGAATTTTGGCCATGTGGGCGACAGCCGGATATATCATTTGCCAGCAGGCCGAAACGATCTCCGTCAGCTCACAGGGGATGACACACACGTGGCCTGGTTGCTGCGCCAAGGGATGATCAACGAACGGGAGGCGCGCAACCATCCTCGCCGCAACGTCCTTCAAAAAGCACTAGGGGGCGAAAATCAATTCGTTGACCCGCAAACCGGCCTGGTTCCCCTGCAAGGCGGCGATATCTTCCTGCTCTGTTCCGATGGCCTGGCGGAAGGTCTCCAGAACCATCAGATGGTGGATTTTTTGCGCGCGGGCGCCAACGGCGATGGTAGTTTTAATCCGGCCCGGCACCTGGTGGAAACTTCTGTGAGAAACGATGGGCGAGACAATGTGACGGCTTTGGTAGTGGAGATTTTTTAACCCTGCGGTGCGCCCGATCAGCTGGTGATTCGAATCCTCACTTTCTACTTCCAAGATTAAATAAAAAACGGCGGGCGACCTGTGTCGCCCGCCGCTTGATTAAGCTTTATCAGCTATTGAGGCTCAGGAGTGATAGCCCTCTTCGCCATGTTCCGGAATGTCGAGACCGCTCATTTCGACTTCTTCCGAGACGCGCAGACCGACCAGCAACTTGGTGATGTAGGCGCAAACGATCGTGCCCACGAAAACCAGGAGAAGCGTGACGCCGACGGTCTTCAACTGTTCAATCAATTGAGGTTGGAAGATTTTGTCGGTGACATATTTGCTCAGGTTGGTCGCCAGGTTCGGATTGGCAGCCTGACGGGCAAACATACCAGTCATGATGGCGCCGGTCATACCGCCGATGCCGTGAACGCCCCAGGCGTCCAGTGAATCATCCATACCGAGCCAGCCTTTGACTTTGTAGCAGAAGAACCAGGGAATGGTTCCAGCCGCAATGCCGATCCAGATCGAACCGGCAGGAAGGACGTAACCGCAAGCAGGGGTGATCAGAACCAGGCCGGCAACGGCGCCGGAGCAGAAACCGAGCACGCTGGGTTTGCCTTTGACGATCCATTCCCACATCGGCCAAACAAACGAGGCCACGGCGGTTGCGATGGTGGTAGTCGTGAACGCATTGGCAGCAATCACGTCCGCCGCGACAGCGCTACCCGAGTTGAAACCGTACCAACCAACCCAGAGCATCGAGGCTCCAATATAGGTCAACACGATGCTATGCGGCGTGAAGTTTTCTTTGCCGAATCCGAGGCGTTTGCCGATGATGATACAAAGGATCAAGCCCGTCCAACCGGAGGTCATATGCACCACTGTACCGCCGGCGAAGTCGAGACCCTTAATCGGAGCATTGGCATTCCAGCAACCATTCATGTCGCCGTTGACGCCCCACACCATGTGACCCTGGGTGAAATACACCACAAACATCCACAAGGTGATGAATACCAAAATGGCTTTGATTTTCATACGTTCCGCGATGGAACCAACGATCAGCGCGGGAGTGATGATGGCGAACATCATTTGGAACATCGCATACACGTTTTCCGATACCCAATAGGAGTAACCCGGATTGGGGGCGGAAGTCACATTATTGAACATCCAGCAGTCGCCTGGATTCCCGACGATTCCCTTGATCCAGTCATGCGTCATGCCCAATGGGCCGGTGGGTGTGCCGTCACCACCAAAGATCATTCCGTAACCACAGATGATGTAAAGAATGGTCACGAGGCCAGTGATGAGGAAGCATTGTGCCAGAACGGACAACACGTTCTTTTTACGCACCATGCCGCCGTAGAACAGCGCGAGACCGGGCAGCGTCATGAACAGCACCAAGGCGGTGCTGGTCAACAACCAGGCGTTATGACCAGCGCCGGGAAACGAAACATACGAGCCCGTGCTGTTGCTCAGGTTGGTGTTGATGATGCTGGCTCCAAGGCCGAAGTTAATGTTGTAATTTCCGTTCGTGTCCTTGTACATCGCGGTTGGATCCGCGTTTTGGAAGTAAGCCTCAACTGATTCGAGACGTTGTTCCACGCTGGGGCCGTTGGTGAGGGCCGGGGCGGCAGCCGCCGCTGCAGCCGCTGCAGGAGCGTTGGTAGAGGCAGCCGCAGGAGTATTGGTATCGTCCGCCCGGACGGTGGAAACACCCAGCGCAGTGACGGCCATTAAAGCCAGAATTAGGATATGTTTTTTCATGTTTTTTATTTGAGAGTATCTTTCCTTTGATTGGTTCAGGTTAGATGGCCGAGTCCCCTTTCTCTTCAGTGCGAATTCGCACCGCTTCCTCCACCGTGGAGATGAACACCTTGCCGTCACCGATCTTGCCGGTCTTGGCAGCCTTGATGATGGCGCCGAGTGCGGCGTCTTTCTGACCATCCGCGATAACCAGCTCGATTTTGATCTTGGGCAGGAAATCCACGGTATATTCACTTCCGCGATAGATTTCAGTATGGCCTTTTTGACGGCCAAACCCTTTGACTTCACTTACGGTCATGCCCTCGATGCCGATTTCGCTCAGGGCGTCTTTCACCTCTTCAAGCTTGAATGGTTTTATGATCGCTTCAATTTTCTTCATAGTTTGTTTTTGTTTTAACTGCGCATGGTCACAACGGTCGGGCCAACAATTTGTCCAGCCGTTGCCGATACCCGCCAATAGCAACGACGATGCCAGCCCAAAAATAATTTCACACGCAAACCGTAAACAATTATAGATTAACATGTTGCAATTACACTGATCTTTTTTAGCCAGCGAGGGTTCTGAATTCATCTGTTTTCTTTTGCGCAGGGGTGCCAGTTTTAACCAGCGATCTGTTTTACGAAAAATTAACTCGCAATGGGGAAAAATTGATTGTTTGGCAATTGGCTGGTCGTCAAAACTTTTAATGACATGGCAGTGCTGGGAGTGAATAATATCTTTGGTAATTTTAATGCGAATGACAGTCACCTTATTTGTGCCGTGTTTCATGGATGCGCTTTATCCCCGCGCGGCTATCAGCATGGTGGAAATCCTTGAACGCTTGGGTCACCAGGTCGTCTGCCCCGGGTCGATTGCCTGTTGTGGTCAGCCCGCATTTAACAGCGGATATTGGGACGAGGCGCGCGAGGTGGCCGGACCCGTTCTGGAACAATTAAAGAACGCCGAGGCGATTGTGATCGGTTCCGGATCCTGCGGAGCGATGTTGAAGGTTTTTTACCCGCGACTTTTTGAGAAAACTCCCCGAGCTCGATTGGCGACGGACATTGCTTCCCGGACGTGGGAATTTTCGGATTTTCTCGTTTCCAAGCTGGGTATTACTGAACTGGGAGCCCGATTCCCCCATAAAGTCACTTTTCACGATGGCTGCCATGGACTCCGCGAACTCAATTTGAAGACGCCGCCACGGGAATTACTTTCCGGCGTGAGTGGCCTGGAACTTGTCGAAATGACCGAGGCGGAAACTTGCTGCGGCTTCGGCGGAGCGTTTTCGGTGAAATTCCCCATGATCTCAACGGCGATGGGCGACGGAAAATGTGCGTCCGCTGTCGAAACCGGCGCCGAATATATTGTTTCAAACGATTCAAGCTGCCTGATGCATTTGCAAGGGCTGTTGTCCCGCCAGGGTAAGAGCATCAAAACCCTTCATCTGGCCGAGGTTTTGAATCAAAAATGACTTGCTGATGCTTCAATGCCTATGACGTTTGCCACGCAGTTTCTCAAACAAGCGCGGGTTGTGGCCAGTGATTTGCGGCACCGCAAAATCATCCGCACGGCGCTGGGCAATTATGAAATCGCCCGGGACCGGCGCAAGGCCGCTTACCAGGACTGGCAGGGCGCACGCCAATTGGCTGCCGAAACCAAATGGGAGGCGATCAATCATCTGGATAAATATCTCGAACAGTTTGTCGCCAAACTGGAGTCGCGCGGGACTCGGGTACATTGGGCTTCCAATCCAGCGCAGGCCCGGGAGATCATTATTGGGATTGTCCGGGACAAAAATGCGAAATCGGTGATCAAATCCAAGGCGATGACCGCGGAGGAGATTCATCTTAACGAGGCACTCGAAAAGGCGGGGCTGTCGGTGGTGGAGTCGGATCTCGGTGAACTTATCGTTCAACTCCGTCATGAGGCGCCGTACCATATTGTTTTTCCATCCATGCACTTGACGCGGGACGAAATCAGCCAGCTCTTTCAGCGGGAGCTGGGGAGTGCGCCGACGAATGATCCCGAGGAGCTGACGATGATCGCCCGGCGGGCGTTGCGCAAAAAATATCTCACGGCGGATGTGGGAATTACCGGAGCCAATTTTGCCATTGCGGAAACCGGCATGATTTCGATCACGGAGAACGAAGGGAATGCCCGCCTCACGGCCGCGATGCCGAGAACAATGATTTCGCTGCTGGGCATTGAGAAGATTTTGCCCCGGTTTGAGGATCTGGCACTCCTCCTGCCAATGTTGGCGACGATGGGAGCCGGCCAGACTTTAACCGGTTATAACACCATGTATGGCGGACCGCGCCAGTCCGGCGAATGCGACGGCCCGGAAGAATGGCACGTGGTGCTGCTGGATAATCACCGCACGGAACTCCTCGCGGATGCGGAACAACGCGATGCGCTGCATTGCATCCGTTGCGGCGCCTGCTTGAATGTCTGCCCGATCTTTCGCAACGTCGGAGGGCACACCTATGGAACCACCTATAGCGGACCGATCGGTTCGGTCATCACTCCCCATCTGAGGGGTTTACAGGACTGGAAGCACCTCTCGAGCGCCTCAACGCTTTGCGGCGCCTGCACCGAAACCTGTCCAGTCAAGATTGACCTCCATCATCACCTCCTGCAAAACCGCCGCAATGCGGCTTTGGAAAAGCCTTCATCCGGAGAAAAAACCGCCTACAAACTTTTTACCTTCGCCGCCAACCATCCCTGGGTTTGGGCTTTGGGAAAAAAGATGGCGCGGCTGTTACAACCCCTGCAAGGTTTGTTTAAGGGTTCGGCCATTAATCCCGCGAAGGCTTGGACGCAAACGCGGGAACTGCCACCGCTTGCCGCGGAATCTTTCAAGGATTGGTGGCAAAAAAGAAAATAAACCGCATCCAATCCTGAAGTCGCTTTTATTGATTAAATGACCGAACGCGAAAACATTCTAGGCCGCATCCGCGAGGCTCTTAAAGTCAACGCACCGCATCCCGGCCATCACGGTGCCGGTGGGAATTCCCAACCAATTAATGTGGCGCCTGCCGTTCCTAGAAACTGGCTGCCCAAGGTTGGTGAAAGTTTTGAAGAGCAGTTGGCGATGTTTGCCAAAAACGCCGCCGAGCTTAAAGCGGATTTGCGCCTGCTCGCTTCGGCCGAACAGGCCCGCCAAGTTTTGTCAAAACTGGCTGGGGCAGAGGGATGGAAACAAGCAGCTTATCATGCCGGCCAACTGACTGATTCAATCTGTCCAGCCCTGACCATTCCCCTGCTCCGCACCGATCAGGGATACGACGCCCTGGCACTGGAACAGTGCGACGCGGGTATCAGCGAATGCGATGTGCTGGTGGCGCAGACGGGCTCGGTGGTGGTCACCTGCCGGAGCGCCGGCGGGCGCGCGCTTTCCGTGCTGCCGCCACATCATGTGGTGTTGGCCCGACGGGAACAGATGGTTCCCGACCTGCCGGCTGCCTTTGAATGGTTAAAAACGCAATACGGCGCGAATTATCCCAGCATGATTTCATTCATCACCGGCCCAAGCCGGACCGGCGATATTGAACGGATCCTGGTGCTTGGCGCCCATGGGCCGAAGCAATTGACGATTTTGTGTTTTTGAAGCTTTTGCCGGACGGGGTCCATCCACAACAGCTCGAAATTAGCCAGAATAGCATGAAACACGGAATAGAAATTCGGCATTTGAAACTGCCGCGATTCAAACTAAAATGTGGCTGATGAAGAGCAAGTTCCTGTTGCCGGCCATTTTCATTGCGGTGCTGGCCATTTCAAGAATCCCTGGCTTGATGCCGGGGAACTTCAGTGTCGTGTACGCGTTTGTCTTTTGTTCCGGCGTTTACTTCCAAGGCTCCGCCAAATGGTGGCTTCCCTTGGGCACCATGCTGGTGACCGATGTGGCGCTGAATATTTATTACCACGTCGCCCCTTTTGACCCCCAAATGCTCTGGAATTATGCTATTTACGCCTTGTTGATCGGCCTGGGTAAATGGATTGGCCCAAAGGCAGGCATGCTGAAATTGATCATGGGCGGGCTTTTGGGGGGCCTTTTGTTTTATTTGATCGCCAACACTGCCGCCTGGTTGGAGGACTCGTATTACGCCAAAACCCTGGCCGGCTGGATTCAAGCACTGACCACCGGGCGTCCGGGTTATCCTGCGAGCTGGGAATTCTTCCGCAACACACTGCTTAGTTCCGGCCTCTTCACGGCCCTTTTTGCCGGCGCGGCCAAGGTCACCGCGGAATCCCCGGCCGATAAAACCGCTGGTGCCCATGATCCAGCCGATTCACAGCCTGAAGCCCAGCCGCAGGAGGCGGAAACGTGAAGATCGGAGTCATCTCCGACACCCACGGTTATCTGGATCCGCGAGTTGAAGGACTCTTTCAGGGCGTGGATCATATTCTGCATGCGGGAGACATCGGGTATGCCTCCATCATCCTGGAGCTGGAGTTCATAGCACCCGTGACTGCGGTTGTGGGTAACAACGACGCTGATTTAACTTTCAAGGAGACGGAGAGCCTGGAATTGGGTGGAAAGAAGGTTCTAGTTCATCACATTGTCAATCCTCGCGAACTATCGGATAAAGTGGCCAATCGCATCCGGCGCGAGCGGCCGGATCTGGTGGTTTTTGGTCATACGCACAAGCCATTTTCTGAGAAGATTAACGAGGTGATGTTTTTTAATCCCGGTTATGCGGGGAAGCCCAAGTTCGGTGCGGAGCGCAGCGTTGCCATTTTGGAGATTGACGAAAAAGGCATTCAGCCCAGATTCATTCGCCTGTGACGCACTTCCGGGGCGGCGATCGATCCTCGACCATTATGTACTGCTCTAATGCGAAACAGCCCTCGCCGGTCGATTACCAACCATGCCGCCAAGAGCCATGGAGGATCGGCTCATGCTCGGACTTAATACAGTTTCTACTCGCTATTGCCCCGGCAACACCTGATAAAATTTCTGTGGATTGTTCGGATTCCTTGTATTGGAGTTGCCGTCGTACCAGATTTCAAAGGGCTGCGTCAGCGTAATATTCGTCTCCGTCACCCAGGAATTGGTATTGCTCAAGCTGGTGGTGCTTCGAATGATGTAATTGTAGCCCACAGTTCCGTTGATCATCACGCCGGGGAAAAGGCCCAAGTTTACGGTTGCCGGATTCACCACCACCAGTTCCGGCGGATTCGTGATGCTACCCAAACTGCTTGAAACGACGACTGAGTATAAACCGGCGTTGGTGAATTGAATAGCGGGAATCGTCAATGTGTCATTCGTTGCACCCGCGACAGCCACACCATTGTCGAACCACTGATAATCAAGAATTCCACTACCCCATGCGCCTACGCTCAGGATGTTGGTCTGCCCCCAATCTGTGACCAAACCGGTGAACGGGGTTTCCAGATAGGGATACATGTAAAGATTGGCAATGGAACTGGTGATTGATCCGTAAGTGTTGGTGATGATCACTTGATATTGACCCAGGTTTGATTGTTGAGCGCTGGCAAGCGTCAAATTACTGTTGGTGGCATTGAGAACATTGGAGCCGCCAAAAGTCCATTGATACGACAAGGGGGGCGTGCCGGTCGCGGTGACATTAAAGGAAGCGGAGTTGTACGCATAAACCAAGTCCGCTTGAGGTTGATTGCTAATGGCCGGCGGGTAAAGGATTGTCAGAGAGGGAACATCGCTGGTGATGGTGCCGCTACTGCTGGAAACCACCACATAATAGCTACCTGCATCCCCGTCACCGGCGTTCGTGATATTGAGCACGCTATTTGTTGCGCCGAAAATAAGGCCGTTGGGAGGACCGATCACAACGCTGGGCGCAGTGGAATAACCATAGCCGGGGTTCGTAATTGTAATGCTGGTCAAAATGCCGTTGCTGACCGAGGCAACGCCGGCAGTCCCGGTGCCGCCCCCACCGAGAAAACTCACACTCGGCGCCGTGCCGTAACCATTGCCGCCGTTAGTGACCACTACCGGATAAACAAAGTCACCAGTCAGTTCCGCATAGGCACCGGCGACCATCAAATAGTTCGGCGCGGTGGAGTACCATTGATAAGAAATTGGCGGGGTGCCCGCGACCGAAACTTTAAAAGATAAGTCCCCTCCAACAACAACTGATGTATTCGTCAGGTTTTGAGTAATCTGAATTGGGGGGACGGATTCGTATGCGTAAAGCTGAACCACTTCGTTGGATGATAAGGCCCGATTGTACACGCGGATGTCGCTGAGCGACCCTACCAGTGGCCCAAAACCTCCTACAAGGTATTCCTGACCGAATTGCAATGGGTTGACTTCTGAAGTGTTGAATGTGTCGGTTGGGCCATTTAGAGACAGGTTTGTTTGCAGAACACCGTCCATGTAAATGACGGCATTGGACAGGGTGGCATTCGTCGGAACCACCACCGCAAAACTGTGCCAATTCAAGCCGCCGTAGCCCGTGGGTGTCCATCCGCCAAAATAAGAGCCATTTATCAGAAAGGAGCCCGGGATATAATAACCGAGATCCAACTCGAATCTATCTCCCGGGTAAGCACTGTTTCCGCCATAAGCCAATATGGTCATGGCATTGGGAGAGGCGGGCACTTGGAACCACCCCGAAAAAGTACGAGCCGCAGTGCCCAAGGGAGGATAAAAACCAGTTAAAATGTAGCTTTGGTTAAAATAAGCCGCGGCATTGGCCAGACCAAACCGGTTCGGCACAAATGTGGCTCCGTAATTGGTCCCATTGTTCCCATTGCCACTGGCATCATTCGCATTTCCGTGGAACGGATAATATGCCACCAGTCCGTTGGTTAGAAACGACTGGGCGTTGACATGGATTGAGCAAGCCGTCGTAAAAACAAGAGATAAGAATAATCCTTTAATGGTTTTCATTGGGGATTTACCGCTAGGTTTGTTGTCCACGAACGGCGTGGACCGTTCTTCGTGATTTAGGCCATTTTCGTTCTGTTTCATAGATTTGCAACTCTTTTTTTCAGTCTGCCACCGGTTTTTGCCAGCGCAGGAAGTGTTTCGATGGCATTTGGGGCCTCAATACGTTTAAAACCCTGGAACGGTGCAAATCATGCCTTCAATTCATTCGCAAGCCTCCGATTGCAAATGCCTGGGCGTTTGAACGGTTTTTCGTCTGGTTCCGTGGCGGCATCTCGTTTTCAAGGCCAGCAGCAGTCGCAGTTCTGACTTGGATTTCCGCGCAAGCGGTTTGTTTGAAGCGCAGCACCAATCAAAGCATCAGCGCGGCAAAGCCACCTAAAAGCTTCCCTTGGAATGGTTTTTAGTGGACGGCCTGATGTCATTTGTGTTCAACTTAACAAACTTTTTAAACCTGTGAAAACTAGTGTAGTGTCCACTAAGTCCGTTTAATTATCGCATTCAGGCGCTCGCGTGCCTGTTTGATCTTGGCCAAGATTTCTTCTCCCTTGGCCTTCCAAACGTAACGCTTGGGGGCCAGATTGCGGTCGCCCAAATAGTTGAAAATGGCGTCTTTGAGCTCCTGTACGCTTTCGAAACTACCGGGGAGCACAACCTCCTGGCTCAGGTCGCGGAAAAAGCGTTCCACCAAATTCAACCAAGAACTGCTGGTGGGCGTGAAGTGCAAGTGAAAGCGTGGATGTTGTTTCAGCCAGCGTTTGACCTGCGGGGTTTTGTGCGTGGCATAGTTGTCCAATATCAAATGAACCTGCAAATCGGCCGGAACCTCCTGATCAATGGTCTTCAAAAACTGGATCCATTCTTGATGGCGGTGTCGCTGGGTGCTATGCGCCAAGACTTTTCCCTCCAGATAGTCCAGCGCGGCGAATAGCGTCAGCGTCCCGTGGCGATAATAACCGTGTGTGCGGGTTGCAATGTGCCCTTGGCCCAAGGGCAGCCCCGGCTGGCTTCGTTCCAAAGCCTGGCATTGGCTCTTTTCATCGCAGCACAACACGACGGCCTGTTGTGGCGGCGATAAATACAACCCGACAATATCCCAAAATTTCTGTTCGAAGTGCTGATCGTTGGACAGTTTGAACGTGCGTGTTTGGTGAGGTTTTAAATCGTTACGATACCATAGTTGCTGCACCCAGCTTTTCGAGATGCCGGCTTGTTTTGCCATGCTGCGGCAACTCCATCGAGCCCGTCCCTTGGGTGGTTGCGTCACTTTGGTCAGAACGGTATTCAGTGTGTCAGAAGCAACCTGAGCCGGACGTCCCAACCGCGCATCATCTTGCAAGCCAGCAAGGCCCAGCCGGGCAAAGCGCCGCCGCCATTTACACACAGTTTGTTTTGAGGTTTGCAACTCGGCGGCGATTTCCTCGTTGGGCCACCCCAGGGCGGCGGGCAGGATAATACGGGCTCGCAACACCTCAGCTTGGCTGGTGCTCGAAGCCCGAATCAGCGTTTCCAATTGTTTCCGCTGCACTTGATCCAAAACGATTTCCGGAGGGGTACGTGACATCCGTACACCCTAGAAATGGCTGATGATAATTCAACGGATTTAGTGGACACTACACTAGGATCAATGTTGGTTTTGTTATTGGTTTGTATGTGCTTATTTTTTGTGGTTGTAAGCCATCGCCCTCGGTAGTGACTGGTCAAGTCTTTATCGCGACTCAGGGGGGCGAGAGTGTCAAACTCGGTGACGTGGGTATCCTCATTGTTGCGAAGTCGGACGTTGCCAAGTATCTACAGGATAAACAGCTGGATATTGACGAGCAGAAAGGGGTGAACGAGAAGGAAATCGCCTCCATAAATAGTGGAAAGGTGCCTGATGTCGTCAAGAACGATCCTGACTATGTTAAGGCGGAGGAGCAATTCAACGACTTTGAGCGGCAGGCAAACGAGGTGATTGATCGTATGGGTCGTGATCGGGCTATTGAGGATGATGCCGAAAGACAAATTGCGAGCGATCAGGCCGATGCTGACTCGAAGACCGCACAGGCGGGAATGCAGGGCGCGATTGATGATATGAAAGCGGCCACTGTTAAGGTGGTGGAAAAAATCGAAAAATATCCCGAACCGGCAGATTATTTTCAGCGTTTCTCCCCGTCCTTGATCGCGACAACAACCACGGATTCGGAGGGTAATTTTACGGTGTCTTATGCTAGTAAGGTCCCCGTTGCTGTTTTTGCTCATGCTCAACGAATGGTTGGCGATGATACAGAAGCTTACTATTGGATACTGGATGTCCCTGCGAACGGTAAAAGCGTTAGAATTTTGTTGAGCAACAGCAATTTGGCCGATTCGGATCCTGACGGATATTTAAAAATGGTTGCTTCGCGTTAGCAAGTCTTGGCCAGCTAGACAGGTTTTGTTTTGATCGTTGTTGCCGTTTTTAGGGATTGATTAATTTACTGAGGCTTCCTCCTGACAGTCCTTTAATCCCTTCGTAGGTGGCTATCACTTTCCATGCTATGTGTCCGATTTCTGTGACCCTGTCGGTGATGGGTTTCACGTCTTCACCGAATTTGTGCATAACTATGCCGGACTCTGCGAGTAATCCCCAGATTTGCTCTAGTTCAGACATTGGCTGGTGAAATTCGCTTTGCTTTTTTTCAAGTCGTTTTAAAAGCCTGCGCTTGTGAGCTGCTGAGAGCTTCTCATTTTCCGAGATGAGGTCTCTGAGCTCGTTTATCAAAGGGCAGGGTGTCTATGAGCCCCAGCCCTCCCCTGCTCTTTCACTTTCAGTTCCTAACCGATTCACGAACAGTGGGGTCAGCGTTGCGGGGCAGCGAACACAGCCTCGCTCAAATGAATTCCGCGGGATGCCAGCACAATCTCAGAAACCAAACGAGGGGTGCCAGAGGGCACAGTAAAGACCATCCATGTGGCCATTTCATGCCACATTGACCGGGAGATGCCGGCCTGCGACATTGTGCATATCAATGCCCAACTGTATTTTAGGCTCACGCCATGACACTGACGATTTGCCCAAGGGCTGTTGCAAAATGTGTTAATCTGTTGAGGGCATTCCCCGCTTATTCGACAAAGTTGGTTTCCAATTCATTTTTATCACCCAATCTATCATGCGTAAACAAGCCACAACCCCAGCGCACGCGCCAATAATTATTACGGTTTTCCTGCTGATTGTTCTGTTTGGCGCCATCAGGTCTGATGCCTGGCAGATGAAGCAGGCACCGCTGATGACACCTTGGGCGTTCATGGTGGACACCAATGCACCGCTGCCAGAATACCCTCGCCCACAAATGGTCCGGTCCAATTGGATGAACTTGAATGGCATCTGGCAGTTTCAGCCAGGAGCCACAAACGATCCAGTCCCGACCGGCCAGACATTGTCGAGCCAGATTTTGGTACCGTATCCCATGGAATCAGCCATTTCAGGGGTTATGCAATATAGTGAATTCTCCTGGTATCGCCGGACATTTACGGTGCCTTCCGCTTGGAGTGGAAAGGAAATCATCCTGCATTTAGACGCGGTAGACTGGCAGGCCACGGTCTATGTGAATGGGCAACAAGTTGGGATTCACAAGGGTGGCTATGACCCGTTCAGCTACGACATCACGGCCTATCTTAACGGCGGAGTTAACGAATTGATCGTGAATGTCTACAGCCCGGAAGACAACGGTGGGGAACCGCGCGGCAAACAAACGCTCTATCCGGGTGGCATCTTGTATACCTCTTCCAGCGGCATCTGGCAGCCCGCCTGGCTGGAACCAGTGGATGCTTCCGGCATCAGCAACTTTAAAATTGTGCCGGACGTGGACAACGGGCTTTTGCGGCTCACCGTGAACACGTATGCCACCCCCGGCGTTTCCGTTTTGGCAACCGTGTCATCCAACGGGGTTCCGGTGAGCACCATGTCGGGAAGTCCGCAAACAGAAATCGATCTGCCGGTGCCCAATGCTAATTTGTGGTCGCCTGACAATCCTTTCCTCTACGATCTGCAAATTTCGACGGTTCATAGTGGTGTCACCAATGACAGCATGGCGAGTTATTTTGGAATGCGGAAAATTGCACTGCAGCTGGTCAACGCTGTTCCGGAGATTTACCTGAACAATCAACCGTATTTTTCGATGGGACCGCTGGATCAAGGATTCTGGCCGGACGGCCTTTATACCGCGGCCACGGATGCGGCTCTGAAATACGATTTACAGATCGAAAAAGCGCTTGGATTCAACGCGGTCCGCAAGCACATCAAGGTGGAACGGCAGCGCTGGTACTATTGGGCGGACAAGCTTGGATTGCTGGTCTGGCAGGATATGCCAAGCTGTAACTCTTACACGGGCAATCCGCAGCAAATCGACCCGAACGATTTTATCGCCGAGTTGAGTGCGATGGTGACCAACCATTGGAACACCACCGCCATTGTGGACTGGACAACCTTTAACGAAGGCCAGGGGCAAAGTGGCTACGGCCAGACCAATACTCCTTACCTGGTAAATTTGGTCGAGACACTTGACCCGTCGCGGCTGGTGAATCAGGCGAGCGGCGGATCTTATTATGGAGTTGGCGACATATTCGACAATCATAGCTATCCTGACCCCGGCGACCCGGTAAGTGCGACTCAAGCGCCGGTGGATGGTGAATTCGGAGGAATTGCGTGGCATGTGAATGGGCATTTGTGGAACCCCGCCCTGGCCGGAACCGGCTATCTGCTGGCCAGCTCGCTGGACAATTTTGCCTCCCTGTATGATGGGTACCTTGATGAAGCTCTGAATTACAAAAACCTCTCCAATGGCGGATTGAATGCCGCCATTTACACGCAGATAACGGATGTTGAGAATGAATGCAACGGATTGATGACCTATGACCGCCTGGTCAAGCCGGACATGGATCGAATTTATCTGTCAAATTTGAAGGCGATCACCGGTCATATCACCGTGACACCGGTGGTGCCGACTTCTCAATCTGTCCCGCAAACTTGGTTGTATACTACCAACACGCCGCCGTCGAATTGGTATGCCACAACTTTTAACGCCTCCAGTTGGAGCACCGGGCTGGCTGGGTTCGGAACCACCGATCCGAATGTGACTCCTAATACAGCCTGGAACACACTGGGTTATATTTATTTGCGGCGCACCTTCAATCCCGGTCCGCTTTCCCTGCAACAAATAAATGATTTGGGTTTCACAGTTTATCATGATGAAGACGTGGTGATCTATATCAACGGCGTCTTTGCCGCTTCGGCTTCTGGATATTCCTCGGCTTATGTCAGCCTGCCTATGTCCGCGCAAGCGCAGGCCGCAATCATCCCTAATGGCACCAACGTCATGGCGGTTTCCTGCTATCAGAGCACCGGCGGACAGTTCATTGATGTGGGCATTTCCGATCAGCAACTGGTGGCCAATACATTCACCATTCCCGCTGATGAGATTGGATACTGGCCGCTGGATGCCACGAGCGGCAACGTGGCCGTGGATGCCTCAGGCAGCGGGAATAATGGAACGGTTTATGGGGCAACTTGGAATCCCAACGGCAAAGTTAATGGCTGCCTTGGTTTTAATGGCATCAATAGTTACGTCCAGATCACGAACCTGGTTAGCGGTGACTTTAGCATCGCCTTCTGGGTTAATACGACCCAGACCACCGGCACGGGGCAATGGTATAACGGCGCAGGCCTCGTGGACGGCGATTCTCCAGGAACGGCCAATGATTTCGGGACGGCCCTGCTGGGCAACAAGTTTGCCTTCGGGGTCGGTAATCCGGATACCACCATTTCATCAGCCACCTCAATCAACGACGGCAATTGTCACCAATGCGTTGCCACCCGGGTGCAGTCCACAGGCGCAATCAATGTTTATGTTGACGGCAAATTGGAGGCCTCGGGAACCGGCAGCACAGCTTTGCTGAACGCCTCGAGTTCCTTGACGTTCGGTCGCATTGACTCTGGCGGAGGCTATTTTAACGGCCGTCTGGACGAAGTGGAAATCTTCAACCGAGCGCTGGGCGGTGATGAAATTTATGCTCTTTTCAACAACGGCGTATTCCCCCAGACAACCCCGACGATCCTCCTGCCGCCAGTTTCTCAAGCCTTGCTGGCGGGCGGCACGGCATCTTTCAGCGCGCAGGCGACGGGCGGCAATTTGAGTTATCAATGGGATTTCGCAGGCACACCGATACCGGGCGCAACCAACAACACGTTTATTTTGACCAATGTCACTGCGGGGGCTGCCGGAACTTATAGCATTGTGGTTTCCAACACCGCTGGCATGGCGACCAATTCAGCAAACCTGACCGTGACGCAACCGACCCTGAATTTATTGCATCGTTATAGTTTTCTCAGCGATGCCACCGACTCGGTGGGCGGGGCCAATGGAACTCTCGTGGCGCCCAACGGTGGAGCCGCCGCCACCATCAATCACGGACTCATCCTGCCGGGAAACACTCATGGCGGATTTGGCTATTCCGGCTACGTGTCTTTGCCGGGCGGATTGCTGATCAACACCACCAATTTAACCATTGAATGCTGGGTGAAACAAAACCAGGGCAATGCTTGGGCTGAGATTTGGGATTTTGGCAATAATGGGAATCAAAATTTCGCTCTCATTCCATTTCCTGCCAATAACAATAACAACATGGAAGTGGCTTTCACTCCAAACGCGGACGAGGTCGACTTGACCTCTTCGGTCTTTTTCCCAAACGGTGCCACGCAATATGTCTGCCTTACCTATAACGGCGCAGCATTGACAGGAAACCTTTATACAAATGGAACTTTGATCGCTTCGCAGATATTACCGAATAACACCTACACCCCCGGCAATATCGGCGGTACGGGTGGCACAACCGTCAATGTTCTGGGGAATGATGTTTATGGCGATGATCAATTTTCCGGGACCATCTATGAGCTTCGCGTATGGAACGGGGTTGTTCCACCGCTTTACCTTGCGGCCAGCACGTTGGCAGGACCGGGGGTAGTGGCAACCAATTTGGTCCCAACGTCCGTCATCGTCACGGTCACCAATTCAACCATCTCTGCCGGCCTAACCCAGCCGGCTTCGGCAACGGCAAATTTCCCGGCGGTTTCCGGGGTGCCGGTGACCGGCTTTATCACCAATTGGACCAGCAGCAATCCCAGCGTCCTCGCCGTGGACGCCAACGGCAATGTGACGGCGGTCAATTCCGGCAGCGCGACCATCAGCGCCACGCTCAACGGTGTTACTGGAACCAGTTCGACGATCACCGTTAAATCCAGCGGACCAATAATCACACAACAGCCGCAAGCCACGGAGACCTTGCTAGCCGGGGCATCGTTGGTCGCCAGCGTTGGAAACATCGGAACTTCACCTTTTGTTTACCGGTGGTATTTCAATAACGGAGCAAATCCCATCAGCACGTCCACAACACCTGCTTTGACGATCACGAATTTACTTACGGCCAATGCCGGAAGCTACACCTGCCTGGTCAGCAATCAATATGGCACCCAACTTAGTTCAGCTCTGAATCTCTCGGTCGCTACTCCAACACGTTATCAACAATGCCTGTTGGCGCTGAACCCAATTTCCTACTGGCCCCTTTCCGAAGCCAGCGGGACAATTGCTCATGACTTGGTTGGTGATTACAATGGCACTTATATCGGCGGTTGCACCCTGGCCAAATCCGGGCCAACCAATTCTTTTTTTGGATCTGCAAGCCACTCCGTCCTTTTCGATGGCACCTCGGGATATGTGGACATTCCCGAGGGACCGTTCAACATTGTCGGGGCAATCACTGTGGCGTTGTGGATCAACGTTTCGTCTGTGCCAAACTTTGCCGGTGTGTTTGGACATGGAGATGCCTCCTGGCGAATGAGTGTCAGCGCCAGTGGCTTGCCCGGCGCCTCGGACGGTAACGCGATCGATGCAACTTCATCTTCCAGTATTACCGACGGCAACTGGCACATGCTAGCTTACACCTACACGGGAATTCCCGGAGCAAACAACGGTCTCCTCTATCTGGACGGCACGTGGGTAGCAAGTCAGAGCGTGACGACTGCTCCAACCGGTGACGACCTGGATGTTTGGATTGGCGGATCGCCTGATTATGGAATAGGACGTTTGATAAATGCCCAAATCGCCCATGCTGCCATCTTTGACCAGTCGCTTACTTCTGCGCAAGTGCAGAATCTTTATTCAGGCGTATATGGCGGTCAGGTAAAATTGGGGGTCACTGTTTCCGGAGCAAACGCTATTCTAAACTGGCAGGCGGGAACTCTTTTGCAAGCTCCCACCATTGACGGACCGTGGACTACAAATACGGCCGCAGCTTCGCCCTATAGTGACCCAGTGACAACGGGGAATCAGTTTTTCAAGATTTTGGTCAATCCATGATCGAGGCCACGGCCAATATTAACGAATGCAAGGCAGCCACCGCCAGGCGGGTTCCGTCGGATGAGCCAGAGTCCGCTCTTGCGATCCCAAAACTTGGGAAACTGCCGGAATTAATGACAAAAGCAAGGCAATGGCAGGGCGCGGAACACCCACGCTGCCCTAACAGCGTTTTAAAAAACTCGCCCAGTGAGAACACTGGGCCTGCAAAGTCGCTGATTTCCTGGGAAATCGTCTAGGCCGCGGACGATCACGCGGCGCTTCTTAGATATTTCGACAGGCTGCTAAACCTGGTTTTTCTTGATAAGTGCGACTAGCTGAAGGAGTTTCCACCAACGGTAATTGCCAAGGACCAAGCAGCGGCACACCGAAACCGCAAAAACCTCATCCGCATCGCGTTTTCCAAACACATTATTCTTGAAGTTATATTTTCTAATTGATAGGATTGGGGGGGAAACAATTGCAGCGCTGAGAAAGGTTGGCGGCTTTGAGTGGAATTCTGAAAGGACAACTATGAAAAAGCAGACCCGGAGAAGGTACCTGAAGGTAGTATGGGCTTTTGCGTTGTTGATTGCTGCGGCGCTGCTGTTCCCCATCAAGACCAACGCAACAGGTACGTGGGTGCCACTGGCCAATCAAGCCCCTGACAGCATCGGCGTTGCGGTGCTGCTTTCAGACGGCACAGTGATGTGCTCGGATGCCAGCGCTAGTTCCACCAACTGGTATCGGCTGACGCCCGATGAGTATGGCAGCTATGTTAATGGCACCTGGAGCACCCTCGCCAGCTCACATTTCGGGCGGGCCTTGTTTGCGGCTGACGTGGTGCCCGATGGCCGGGTTTTTATTGCTGGCGGCGAATATGGAACCGGAATAACCAACGCGGAGATTTATGATCCGGTGGCCAACCAGTGGTCGGTGATCGATCCCCCGACATCCTTGTTCGACCCATCCCAGGGCGACATCTTCGATGACATGATTTCCATTGTAATTCCGGATGGCAACGTATTGATGGCTCCAGTCACCCCAAAAAACTATGGTGGAACGCTGATTTATAACCCGCAGTTTAACGTCTGGTCAAACGGCCCCACCCTCACCAATGGTGATTACAATCAGGACGAATGTGGCTGGGTCAATCTGGCTGACGGCAGCATTCTTACAGTTGATGGATGCGCTCAGACGTCGCAACGCTACATTCCTTCATTAAACCAGTGGATACCTGACAGCACGGTTCCGGTTTTCATTTGGAACACGGTTGGCAGTGGCTGTGAAATCGGACCTGCCCTGACGCTGCCCAATGGTGAAGCCTTCTACGCGGCCGGCAGTGGCAGCAACGCACTGTATGCGCCTTCAGGAAACAACAGTCCCGGCATTTGGAAGGCTGGCCCGGTATTCCCAAACCATTTGGAAGCCGCCGATTCTCCGGGAGCGGTCATGGTCAACGGCAAGGTTTTGCTGGCCGTGGCCACCAATTGTTTCAACGGCGGATGTTTGTCTCCCTGGTATTATTACGAATATGACTACACCGCTGGCGCCAACGGATCTTTAACCCAGGTGTCTGCCCCTACAGTAGGAGTGAATTCCAACTTCATTATTCCCTGGATGCTTGATTTGCCTGATGGATCGGTGCTGCTTTCGCTGTCGCTAAGCCAGCTCAATGTTTACCAACCCGTTGGCTTGCCGCAGGCAGCCTGGAAGCCGGTCATCAGCAGTATCACTCCCAACGCTGATGGTTCATTCCACCTGGTTGGCACTGGACTCAACGGCGTCACCGAAGGCGCGAATGAGGGCGATGACGGGCAGATGGCCAGCGACTATCCGCTCGTGCGCATGACCAACAACAGCAGCGGCTTCGTTTATTATGGAAGAACCTACAACTGGAGCAGCACCACCATTCAGACGGGCAGCACTCCAGAAAGCACGGAATTCAAGGTGCCGACCGGCATCCCGCCTGGCTCCTACTCGCTGGTGGTTGTGGCCAACGGCATTGCCTCGGATCCAGTCACCTTCTATGGGCCTGTCTGGGTGGATTTTACCTCCGTTTGCCCTGCTCCACTAGGCTACTTCGATTGCAGTATTTTTGGCGGAGGTCCCTACCCGACCTTGGCCGAGGGCGTAACCGCTGTGTCGAGCGGGGGAAATATATTCGTCAAACCTGGTTCAAGCACTGAAACAACGCCACTGACCATTTCAAAGCCGATGACAATTGCCGCTCCTTTGGGACCTGCCACCATCGGCCAGTAATTTCACACAGGGTCTATGGCGCATCGACAATTTTAACGATGCGGCGAAAGTTGGTGACCGGGCAGATGGCATTCCCAGTTGAGTTGTATCGGCCGTGAAAGCCCATCAAAACGGGCGGGTATCCGGCGGGAAAATCGACCCGATAATTTTGTTTCGGGTACGGCAAGGAATAACCCAAAAATATCCAGCCATCTTTTAACAGCTTCTGAGCCTCGGGATTGGTTGATACATCAACGCCTGCCAGGTCGCGGTATTCCCAATAGGTCAGCTGGCGGCCCGGCTTGGAAGTTGAACAGCCGGTTCCCATGCATGACAGGAATATCAGCAAGGACAGGATCACCGGGATTTTCATCGGATCAGAGCGATTGGTTGATGTGTGAGCATCCTAGCAGGTGGAATCAGGGCGTCAATCGAGGTGGCCGAAGCACGCATCAAACGTCAAAACCACCTCCGGCGCATTTCCGGGACCGGAAACTTTTGACTTAATCTTCTCTTAAGGTTTAGTGGTGTAGAGTGTGGGCATGAAAGCTAATCAGAAAAATATCCGGGCACTTTTTTTGCCACTTTCATCCTGATTACAACCCGGTGGAACTCCCCGGCACAAATGAGCACCAATGCGTTGCTGGGTCTCGCCCAAACTAATGGCAATCTCATCAGCCTGACGATTAGCAACGCCGGCGACCTGGTTTGGCTGATTCAAAGTTCTCCCGACCTGGTGAACTGGGCGAAGGTGGAAAGCCTGAAAGTTTTTAATGATTTTTTTCATCGGAGTTACACGAACAGCGGAGGCGCGAATCTTTATTACCGCGCGTTTTATGATCCGGCCAATCAGACCATTCCCGACGAGGTGACCAACGCGCTCACGCTGCCGGCCACGGATTACAACTATTCCAATCCGGCTCTGCCCGCGAGCTTTACCAATGCGGCGATCGTGGGAGAGGACGATACACCGTCAAACAATCCCACTACCGACGCCGGTGCGACACTGGGCCGCGTGTTGTTTTACGACCGGCGGCTTTCAACGAACCTGACAGTCTCCTGCGCGTCGTGTCACCAGCAGGCGACGGCCTTTGCCGATCCCCGCCAGTTTAGCGTGGGCTACAACGGCCGCCTGGGCACACGCAATGCCATGGGGCTGAACAATGCCCGGTGGTACGAGCGCCGTCATTTTTTCTGGGATGAACGCGCCAACACCCTGGAGGACCAGACCTTGATGCCGATTCAAAACCCGATAGAAATGGGCATGACGCTGGACGCGCTGACGAATCGGATAGCGGCCGAACCATTTTACACCAACCTGTTTGCGGCCGCGTTTGGCTCCCAGGACATCACGACCAACCGCATATCCTTTGCGCTGGCACAATTTGTCCGGTCCATGGTGTCAACCCAATCGCGCTATGACCTTGGCGAGACGGAAGGGTTCACAAATTTCACGGCGCAGGAGAATCTTGGCCGCCTGCTGTTTTTCGGCCTGTCGGGCAATCCCCCACCTCCCTGCTCGGTTTGTCACGCAACGGATAATTTTGTGCCAACAACGACCTTGAGCAACAACGGGTTAGAGTACCCTTATGTTGATCTGGGGATTGGCGGAATCACGGGTTTGACGAATCAATATGGTCTTTTCAAGGTTCCCTCATTGAGGAATATCGCCCTCACGGCGCCTTACATGCATGACGGCCGATTCACCAGCCTGGCGCAAGTGGTGGCTTTCTATAATTCCGGGATCGTGAGCGGCCCCAACTTGTCACCCCCTCTGCAGGGCCCTGGCCATACGCCATTGCGACTGAACCTGACTATCAACCAACAGGCGGCGCTGGTGGCCTTTCTCAATACTCTCACCGACACTAATCTGGTGACGAATCCGCAGTTGTCTGACCCATTTAATTACGGAAATTAAATGCCCTACAGCGAGTGGCCACGGTAGTTGGCGGCGAGTTCGTAAACGCGGAGGTATTCTGCGACGGTTTTTTCCCAGGAAAAATCGGCTTTCATGGCATTGCGCCGATAGCGGCGAAATAACTCCGGTCGCTCGTAAATGGCAAGCGCTTTGCGGATGGCCTTGGCCAGGGCGTGCGGCGAATATTCGTGGAACTTGATGCCATTGGCATTTTTCGGGTCCTGGGAAAAATCAATCACGCTGTCGTCCAGCCCGCCGGTGGCGCGGACAACGGGGATGGCGCCGTATCGCAGACTGTACATCTGATTCAAACCACAGGGTTCAAACTGCGAAGGCATGAGATAAAAATCGCACGCGGCCTCAATCAGGTGGGCGAGCTTTTCGTCATAGCCAATCCGGACGCCAACTTGACCAGGGAAACGCCGGGCGAGATTGTGATAGCCCTTTTCGTAATCGGGCGACCCGCTTCCGAGCAAGACGAATTGCATTTTGGCGCTTAACATCTCGGTAAGGGCACCAAGCTGGATATCGACGCCCTTTTGCTCGGCCAAGCGGGAAATGGTGCCGAAAAGTGGAATGTCCGGATTTACAGGCAGGCCGAGGAACTTTTGCAATTCAAGCTTGTTGGCCTTTTTGCCAGCGATGCGAGAATGCGAAAAGGGTTTATGGAGATACGGATTATTAGTGGTGTTCCACTCGCTGTAATCAACGCCGTTAAGGATGCCAAACAGGTGGTCGCGGCGGCGGCGCAGGAGACCGTCGAGACCGCAACCGTATTCCTCCGTGGTGATTTCACGAGCATACCGGGGACTGACGGTGGTGATGACATCGGAGAAGGCGATGCCAGCCTTCAGGCAATTCAGGAGTCCGTAGTATTCCGCGCCGTCGGGCATGAAAAATTCCTTGGATGCGTTCGTGAGTTCGTAGGTCTCCGAAGGGAACACACCCTGGTACGCAAGATTGTGGATGGTGAGGCAGGTCGGCGGCGGGTTCCCCCACCCTTCATATCTTTGCTGCATTAAGAGCATCGGCACAAGGCCAAGCTGCCAATCGTGCACGTGGACAACGTTGGCCCTCCAAGGTAAATACCGGGAGAGGTGAACCACGCATTTGGACAAAAAGATGAAGCGATCGGGATTGTCGGGGTAACTGATATTGCGCTCGTGATAAATGCCGCTGCGATCGAAGAATTCGGGGCAATCGACGAAAAAGACCCGGAAACCGGGTTCGGGTTCGAGAAACCAGAGACCGGCCTGGACCCAGCGGCGGCCGAGCGGCAGGTTGAAATACCAGTCATATCGGCGAATCTGCGCGAATTTGGACAAGATGCCCCGGTAAAGCGGCGTGACGATTGCAACTTCATGCCCGTCGGCAGCGAGAGCCTTGCCCAGGGAACCCACCATGTCCGCCAGCCCGCCGGTTTTTGAGAACGGATAGACTTCACTGCTGGCGAGCAAGATTTTCATGGATTAACCACAAGCAAACATCAAAAGCCTTGAATCCGGGCAACCATACCGTTCTCGTACCGTTCTGAATGCGGCCGGGTATCGCTGCACGTATTTGTGGCCAATCGCGGATGAGACATCAAGGGCGAATTATATCCGTCTTCAAATAGGCTTGCAATGGCTCTGGAATCCGCACGCTGCCGTCTGCCAGCTGGTGGGTTTCAATGAGAGCGACGAACAGGCGGGCCAGGGCGGTGCCACTGCCGTTGAGGATGTGCGGAAAACGATTGTCGCCGGACTCGCTCTTGTAGCGGAGATTCATGCGGCGAGCCTGAAAATCCTCGCAATTGGAGCAACTGGAAACCTCCAGATAGGCCCCCTGCCCCGGCGCCCAGACTTCAATATCATAGGTTTTGGCACTTCCGAAGCCCATGTCGCCGGTGCACAACAGAATCACGCGGTAATGAAGGCCGAGCAATTGCAGGACGGTTTCGGCGTTGGCGACCATCTTCTCGAGTTCATCGTAGCCTTGCTCGGGTTTGACGATCTTGATTAATTCGACCTTGTCGAACTGATGGACGCGGATCATGCCGCGGGTGCCTAAGCCAGCGGCGCCGGCTTCGCCCCGGAAACAGGGTGTGTAAGCGCAATAACGCACGGGCAACTGCTTTTCGGGCAGGATTTCCTCACGATGAATATTGGCGACCGGGGTTTCGGCGGTGGGAATCAGGTACAGTTTGCCCAGGTTTTCTGCGGCATCGCCCTCGGCCACGCCGTAATACTGGTCCTTGAACTTGGGAAACTGGCCAACGCCGAGCAGACACTGTTCGCCGACCATGAACGGGGGCGACACCTCAGTGTAATCATGCTTGGTAATGTGCAGATCAAGGAGAAACTGGATCAAGGCACGTTCGAGGCGCGCGCCCCAATTGGTGTAAAGCAGGAAACCGCTGCCACTCAGTTTGGCGCCGCGGGCAAAATCCACCAGCTTGAGGCTCTCGCAGAGTTCAACGTGGGATTTCGGCGCGAAGGCGAAGGCACCTTTCTGGCCATAAACGCGAACCTCCGGGTTGTGCTCGGCGGATTTGCCCTGAGGAACGGTCGCGTTAGGAAGATTGGGAACGCGCAACATCAATTGATCGCGATCCACATCGGCTTGGGCAACTTGTTTTTCGAGTTCGGCGATTTTATCGCCCAGATCGCGGGTTTCCGCCTTTTTGGCCTCGGCTTCAGCGAGCTTTTTCTGCCCCATGAGGGCACCGATTTCCTTGGAGACTTTGTTGCGGTGGGATTTGAGCAATTCCAACTCGGCCAGAGATTTGCGGCGCTGATCATCGGCCTGCAGAATGCCATCGATGAGTTTTTCGTCGCCGGCGCCCCGGAGAGCCAGGCGTTCGCGGACAAAATCGGGTTTTTCGCGGATCAGTTTGATGTCGAGCACGGAGGAATTATAGAAACAGGCTTGGTCTGGGCAAGCTGATTGGTTTCAATTCCGGCAGGATGAAATTGCCTGGAAAACTGCAGGGACTACTGCGGGTGCCCAAACTGACGCTGACGCGCATCGGTTTGGCGCTGGCGGTGGCGGTGGCCGCGGACGGGCTGCAATTTTGTACCGGGCCCCTCGGCTGGGCCGGGATTGACGAGGTGATTGATGTGGTGACGATGGTGTTGACGAGCTGGTTGATCGGGTTTCATATTTTGATGTTGCCAACGTTTGTCGTTGAAATGGTGCCGCTGGTGGATGATCTGCCCACGTGGACGGCTTGCGTGCTGGCCGTGAGCGCTTTGCGGCGGCGGGAACAAAAACGGGAACAGGAAAAAGCAAGGATCGGGGAAATCAGCGTTCCGGAAAAGCCGGGACCGGGCGCATCCTGACATTGTCCCCATAGACGGAATCGAAAGTACCGCCGGTTTCCAAACCGGCTGTATCGCCGATGTCCCAATCGGCGGCGCGCGGAAATCAGGGGCAAGTTCGAGCATCGAGAGGTATGCGAGTTTGGAAACTTGCGATACGGCAGGCTCGGAGGCCTGCGGTACAACGACGGGCAGAGCGATGGTTTTAATACGAGGGCAGTGTCAGGAAGCGCCCGCCGGAACCAAGCGAGTCGAAATCTGATTGAAAATGGAGCCAACTCGCGCCACATTATGGTAATTATGCAATCTGTTTTCACGGGTCCGGTTTATGTGGTGCGCGATAACATCGACACGGATCAAATCATTTCGGCGCAATTTCTGAACCTGGTGCCCACGATTCCGGAGGAATACGAGAAACTGGGCAGCCACGCACTGGGAGGCCTTCCGGAGTCGCTTTATCCGGTTCGTTATGTCAAAGAAGGCCAGTTGGATAGCGATTATCCCATCATTGTGGCGGGCAAGAATTTTGGCTGCGGGAGTTCCCGGGAACATGCCCCGATCGCGCTGGGTTCGGCCAAGGGCCGGATCATTCTGGCGGAAAGTTTCGCGCGAATTTTCTTCCGTAATTCAGTGGCGACCGGCGAATTGTATCCTTGCGAAATCACGGAACGACTGTGCGACGTCCTGAAAATTGGCGACGTGGTGACAGTGGATCTGGATGCGGCCAACGTTAAAGTGGCGGTGACGGGCAAGGTTTATCATTTTAAGCCGCTGGGCGACGTCCGTCCCGTGGTGGATGCTGGCGGGTTGTTTAATTATGCCCGCAAAAGCGGGATGATTTCCGCGAAAGCCTAGCAGCCTGTTGAATTAACCCCATTTTCCACGCAGTGACCATATAAAAAGCCTTGGAGATAAACGGGTGACTGGCGCCAGCGTTCCCGCCGAGTTGAGGCGATCCGGTGAACTACTGCCGCTAACTGAATGAAAATGGCGGCCAATGGCCAAAAAAAAGCTCGCCCGCCCCGTTCCATAGTGGCCGCCAGTTGTTTTGGCGTCCCAAATCCAAAGAGTTTGCGCATCAGTTGCGACAAGTTGTAAAAAGCCGCCGCCAGTTTGAACCGCTTGTTCAGGTTTTCCCAGCCTCGCAACGTCGTGCGTCTCATTCCGCCGCAATCCAGGATGTGCGCAAAGCTTCTCTCTATGTGCATGCCCCGTCGCCGCAAAAGCTCTTTGCCCGATTTGCTTTTGACAGTCCGCCGTGCCGTCCGTACCGCCCGCTGCTCTTGGGGTTCCAGTTTGTCCACGCGCCGGTTGTCAATGGGATCGCTGATCACGGTCCGAATCCCTTCCTGCTGCAGGGCTCCCAATTCGCTCACCGCATAATAGCCTTTGTCAGAAGTAACGCTGGCAATGGCAAGTGTATCCAGCGGTTGCGCGCATGCTTGATTGATGGTTTGCTGCGCTTCCAAAATCCGCGTGGCCATTTCCTTATGGTCGGCTTGGTCGCCCGGATGCACGTCAGCCTGCACCATTGCGCCCGTATCCAAGTCCACCACCGCTTCGGGTTTGTAAATCATGTCGGTGGCGCCATTTTTGGTCCGACCAATTTTGGCATCTGGATCGTGCGGGTTCTGCCACTCTTGATTACTCCCTTTGCCTGGACGATGGCGGTCAAACCGCCGCACCGCCGTTGTATCTTCCGGATCAATGCCCTGTTCAGCCGCCAAGCGTTTGACGTAGTCCCAGTACTGTTCTTCGGTATTGCGATTGACCAGCGCCCGTAACGACGCATTGGCCTCAATCACCGAAGAATCGATCCCCAGGTTCTTGCCGCGCAACAGGCCGTGCTCGCGTAGCGCCTGTAACGTCAGTGTGAAAATCTGCTGATAAATCTCCAATCCCAGCCGCTGCCGAATCACCGTGAAGCTGGAATGTTCCGGGGTTTTCTCATGCAGTTCGTATTTCAGGAAGGTCCGAATCGACAAGGAATCCGCACAGCGCGCCGCGATGGCCCGTTCGCTGGGCAAATCCTCGAAAAAGCCAACCATGATCATCTTGAGGTAAACTACCGGATCAATCCCCGGTCGCCCCACGCCGCTCTTATCATAAGCCGGCTGGCACACAGCTCGAACTTTGGCTGCAAAGCCAAAACTTTCCAAGGTCTGCTCCAGCTTGGCGTAGAACCCCGTTTGGGCCGTCGTCACCACTTGATCTGCCGCGATCCATAATTCGGGCTGAGTTGCTTTCTTCTTCTCGGAAAACATGATTCTCTGACCGTTTCGCCGGTCTGCTATTCAAATAATTCAGTGGAATAATTCAACAGGCTGCTAGGGCGTGGGGGTGCGGTGACAAACTGGCCGTACCGCGGGCCGTCAATTTCGTACTAAATTAGATCTGCCGGCAGGATGGTCCGATGTCGGACTGGCTTAGCAGCACTTTGTCCCTTTGGGATTGAAGGCAAATAATGAGACTCCTCACGTCGTCTCCTAAATTTTGAATGAGGAATGGACGGGTTCAGAATTCCCAATGTAAGCGGGCGGCGAAGGCGGAAACCGGTCCACGGTCTTGGTTGAAGGCCGGGTTATCGATGAATTGGTAATCCAATGTAGCGTGGATGGACTGCCAAATCTTGAAATCATAATAGGTTTCAATGATTTTTTCCCAGCCGTAGTTCAGGTTGCCATCTCCTGCCAGAATCCCCATGCCGCCAGCCGCAAAAAACTCCTGATGCACTTTGGACAGGCCGTTCATCACCCCGGCCAGACCAAAGGTGTCATCGGATCGATGCCAAACCTGACCTTTGACACTGATACCGCCGGTGGCCGTATAATCCACATCGCTGAAAACCCACGCCTGGTTTTGTCCGTCGCTCCAACCGAGGCGGGAAAAGACCCCGACATTGTTTGCAATTTCCTGTTCGACGTTCAGGCCAAAGCCATATTTGTAGCGGAAGGCGGCCGAGGCGGTGATGTCGGCAGGATTGGCGGGGGTGGCGTTATCGACGGCAATTTGGTAACTGCCCATGTTGGCGCGGTTTAAATAGGCAAGGAGGCGGATGACGCCGGGATGAGAATTGACGGCGAAACGCCGTTCGAATTCGGTCACCATGCCCCAGGCATCCAGCAACGGGCCGTCCTGCGACGTGCCATCGTACGGCCATTTGAAGATCCGGTCTTCCGCGGTCAAGGAATTCGAATATCGCGGCATCTGGAAAAAGCCATACCGCAGCGTCCATTTCGGCTGGTTCAATTCCACAGAGAGTCCGGTGGTAAAGCCGATGGCGTCGGCCGGATAATCCCAGGCCTCGTTGGCCATCAACGCCCAGTTCATGAACTGCGTGCGTGGATCATTGGCGTAGGAATTATTGTCGAAAATATCCTTAGCACAGAAGCGTCCGAGGGTGAAGGTGAGCCGCGAAATATCCTGGCTGCCAGCGAGGGTGAGTTGGTCATCGGGTATGTCTTCCTGTGCGCCGCCCAGACCGATGGTCTGGCGGATAAAAAGCCGCGTGATACTTCCATTGGGAACGTCCGTCCCGAGCCGAAAGGCTTCTCCATTGGGGAACCCATCAACCCCGATTGCATTGTTCACCCCGAATCCCTGGTACATCAAGCCGTCAATGTGCGCTTCCGCCCCGGACCAGAGGCGAACACCGGCCGTCAAATCAAGCGAGACGGTTTCACGGGTCTGACCTCCGGCGGGCAAGCTGTTCAGCCCGGAATACTTTGAAGCGAAGGCGGGATAACCTTGCACGATGTCGGTGTTTTGGACGTGGAAATTCCAGTTTTGCGAGGGTGCCACCGGGGACTTGGCAGACACGGGCAATGCGGCCTCACCCGCAGCCGGCGTAGCGGCATTAACCGGAGCATTCGTTGCGACTTCCGCCGCCAGTGTGGAAACTGCGGTGGTCGAGGCCACCACCAAGGTAGTACCAGCGGTTTTCAAACGAATCTTCACGGTTTTGTTGATTGACGGTTTTGGTGACAGATTGGCCTAAGCAAAACAAGCAAAGTCCAATCTTATAAAAACTACCAACGGCTTGCGTTCCCGACGAGTGAAGATTTTGAGAAATTCACCAAAGGGGATCCATTTTGTCGTTGGTTAAACTCGATTGGCCGATTGTGTATCCGGTCGGGATCGGCTAAATTGGCGCACATGCAGAGCGTCATTAATTATCTCAAGGCGAACCAGAAACGTTTTCTCGAGGAATATTTTGAATACTTGCGCTTTCCCAGTGTGTCCGCGCAGCCCAAGCACAAAAAGGACTTGGAAGCATGCGCGAAGTGGCTGACGGCACATTGCAAGAGCATCGGCCTGACTGCGGAGATGCATCCCACAGCCGGCCACCCGATTGTGGTGGCCCGCACGCCGAGGCAAAAAGGTTCAAAACGGCCACATTTCGTGCTTTACGGCCACTACGATGTGCAACCGGTGGAACCGCTGGAGTTATGGGATTCGCCGCCATTTGAGCCGCGACTGGTTGGCCGCCAGGTTTTTGCCCGGGGTTCCACGGATAACAAGGGGCAGAATTTCGCACATCTCAAGGCGATTGAAGCCTACCTGAAGACCGGAACCCCTTTGCCCTGTGATTTGACGCTCGTTATTGAGGGGGAAGAAGAGGTCGGCAGCGTGAATCTGGATGTCTTTCTCAACCAGAACCGGAAGCAATTGGCGTGTGAAGCGGTGGTGATCTCCGACACGGGAATGCCTGACCTGAAGCATCCTGCGCTAACCTATTCGCTCCGCGGAATCATCGCATTCGAAATCACGCTGCACGGGCCGGCGCGAGACCTTCACTCGGGCGGTTTTGGCGGGGCAGTGGAGAATCCGGCAATGGCCCTGGCGAAGCTGCTGGCGTCAGTCCGCGACGATAAAGGCCGGATCACGATTCCAGGATTCTATGATGGGGTACGTCCGCTATCGAAGCTGGAACGTCAGCAGGCGGCGTTGTATCCGCTGACAGATTCCCAGTTGAAGAAGATAGTGGGAGCGCCACAATTGTTCGGGGAAGCAGGTTTCTCAGCAACGGAACAACGCAGCGCGCGTCCGACATTTGAGATCAACGGATTGACAAGCGGTTATCAGGGGGAAGGCAGCAAGACGATTGTGCCTTCATGGGCGCGGGCCAAGATTACCTGTCGCCTGGTGCCGAACCAAAAACCAGACCATGTCCGGAAGGTTGTGCTGGCCTACCTTAAAAAGCATTGTCCGCCGACGGTGCGGATGGAGGTGGAAGCTGGTCACGGGGCGGACGCATACCTGATGCTGCCGGACAGCAAGGCGGCCAAGGCGGCATTGCGTGCGCTGGAAATGGCGTTCAAACAGAAGCCGATCCTGCTGCGCGAGGGCGGCTCGATTCCGATTGTGAACCAGTTCAAAAAGATTCTAGGCGCAGATTCCCTGCTGCTGGGATTGGGATTACCCGATGACAACGCGCATTCGCCGAATGAAAAATTCAACCTGGACTGTTTTGAGAAAGGCCAGATGATGAGCGCATTTCTGTGGCCGGAACTGAGCGGTGCGTAGATTGGATGCAGCTGCGGCCGAAAACGCATGTATTCGAAACGCGTCTTCCTGACCGCCGAATGGCGTCATTTGGCGATCCTGAATTATGTGGTTGATCCGGCAGTACTGAAACCTCTGTTGCCCGCTGGCACGGAGTTGGATTTCTGGCATGGCCGGACGTATGTCAGCATGGTTGGTTTTCGTTTTTTGAATACCCGCGTCCTCGGCCTTCCGATTCCTTTCCATCGTCATTTTGAGGAAATTAACCTTCGCTATTACGTTCGGCGCAGGTCAGGCGACGGCAGTTGGCGTCGGGCCGTTGTATTCATCCGCGAGATTGTTCCCCGCTTCGCCATCGCTTTCGTGGCCCGTACTGTTTACAACGAACCCTACATTGCGCTGCCGACGTCGCATAGGATTGAGCAATCTCCCGGAACTGTGGGAGGCGTACAATCAGCTCGGTATTCCTGGCGATTCAAAGGTGAAGATCATTCCATCAAGCTCACGACGCAAGGCGAGGCACGCCCGCTGATGGCAGGGTCGGAGGCGGAGTTTATCGCGGAGCACTATTGGGGATATACGGCGCAGCGGGATGGTTCAACCCTGGAGTATCGGGTGGAACATCCGTCGTGGCGGGTGTGGGATTCATCGTCGGCAGAATTAAATTGTGATGTGGCAGCGTTGTATGGCGAGCAATACTGCAGCGTTTTGAAACGGCCCCCGGATTCTGCGTTTTTGGCCGAGGGGTCAGAAGTGATGGTTTATCAGGGGGTGCGGGTCTAGGAACCGGCATGGGTCATGCGGAGCAATTCTTCGCCCAAACGTTCGATGGGGAGGCCAACGACGTTGCTGTAGGAGCCGGAGACTTCGGCGACGATTAATTCCCCGTGATCCTGGATGGCGTAGGCGCCTGCTTTATCGAGCGGGTTGATCTTGGCCAGGTAATGGCTGATTTGCTCGGCGCTCAAAGAATGGAAGGTAACATCGGTGCTGACGGCAAAAAGGCTTTCACGATGGGCGCGCAGGAGCAGGAGACAAACGCCGGTGACCACCTGATGCGTGCGACCCGAGAGGCGGGTCAACATGCTGTGGGCCTCGGCGAGGTCGCGGGGTTTGCCAAAGATTTCGCGGTCGAGAAAAACGAGGGTGTCAGCGCCGAGAACGAGGGCATCGGGAATTTTCTTGGCAATGACCCGGGATTTGCGATGGGCGTTGAGCAGGCAAATCTCGTGGGGCGAAAGGTGGTCGGGAGACAGTTCGGCGGCGGCGCTGGGGATGACTTGAAATTCGGGGGCGAATTGGCGCAACAAATCGGCACGCCGGGGAGACGCCGAAGCCAGAATCAATGACGGCGGTTTCACTAAACCAATAATAACAGGAATTTAGAAACTGTCGAGGGGGGCTTATAAGGATTAAAGCCGGGCGGCCAAGTGGTGTTTTGGATTTCGCCGGCGCACGGACTGTGCCAAGTTAGGGGCATGCAAAACGGCCGTCAAATCGTCAATCTGGCGCTGATTGGGTTCATGGGCACAGGGAAAACCTCCGTGGCGCGGCTGGCAGCCGAACAATTGCATTTCAATTATCTGGACACTGATGAATTGATCCAAACCCACACGGGCCGATCCATCGCGGAAATTTTCAAGACAGACGGCGAGGCGGCATTTCGCGAAATGGAACGAAAACTGGTGGAAGACTTGGCGGGAACGACGAAAACGGTGATTGCGACAGGGGGAGGTCTGCCGGTCAATCCGGGAAATCTTGCCAGCTTGAAAACACATTCACTCGTAATCTGCCTATGGGCATCACCGGAAAAAATCTGGGAACGCGTAAAAAACCAGAGTCACCGGCCCCTGCTCGAGGAACCTGACCCGCAGAAAAAAATTCGCGAGTTGCTGGCCGTGCGAGAACAGTTTTACAAGCAGGCAGATGTATTGATGAACACAGAGATCCGGACGGTACGGGAGATGGCGCACCAGGTGACGCATCAATTCCGGATCGCTGCCGGGCAAAAATGAGGACTACCATCCGACAGCGCGCCCGGGAACTGGGATTTGACGAATGCCGGTTTACCACGGCTGCCCCCCCGGCTACCTCCCACAACTTTCAAGACTGGCTCGCAAGCAATCATCACGGCGAAATGGGCTGGCTGCAGCGGAACTCAGAAAAACGGGCGAATCCGCAGCGCGTTTTGCCGGGCGCGAAAAGCATCTTGATCCTGGCAGCGAGTTACTACCGCCAAGGAGCAGGAGCGGAGACCTCGAGCCCGAAGGCAGGAGTAATCGCGCGGTACGCACGGTTTGACGATTACCATGACGTGCTCGGCGACCGCGTGCGCGTGCTGAGCGAATTCATCAACCAACAGGGTGGACCAGAGGCGCGCTCGCTCTGGTATGTGGACACTGGCCCGCTGTTGGAGCGCGACCTAGCGCAGCGGGCTGGATTGGGTTTTGCCGGCAAGCACACCAATCTCATCAGCCGGAAACTTGGCAACTGGTTTTTCCTGTCGGAAATTATCACAACGCTGGAGTTGGAACCGGATGAACCGGAACGAAATCATTGCGGTCGCTGCACCCGTTGTATTGAAGCTTGTCCCACCAATGCGATCACGGCGCCTTTTGAACTGGATGCACGCAAGTGCATTTCCTATCTGACGATTGAATTGAAGGGATCGATCCCGGTGGAATTCCGACCGGCGATCGGCAACCGGATTTACGGTTGTGATGATTGCCTAGCGGCCTGTCCGTGGAATCGCTTTGCGCAAACGGGCCAGTTGATGAAGTCGCACGCCCGGACGGAGCTGGATTCGCCGGATTTAATCACACTCCTCCAACTGGATGACGCAGGCTTTAAGTCGCGCTTTAAGGGCAGCCCGATATTACGGACGAAGCGGCGTGGATTGTTGCGAAATGTTTGTGTAGCGCTAGGAAACACAGGCGACAAGACTGCCCTGCCCTATTTGCAAAAAGCGGCGGCGGATCCGGAACCTTTGATTTCGGAGCACGCCCAATGGGCGATCCAGGAGATTGAGCGGCGGCGGATATAACTTATTCCGGCATGCTCATCATGGTCGCGGCGGGCATCGGGGCGGGATTTTTGCCAATGGCTTTGCGAACACCTGCGACATCCTCAGCAGTAACCAGCGAAGCTTTATTGCCCCAGGAAGTACGGATATAACTCAGCACGGAAGCGAGATCGGAATCGGAAAGCGAAGCTCCCATGGCGGCCATGGCCATATTCCAATCCTGGCCTGCCACCTTAATGTCACCGTTGACACCCATGAGGGGAATGTGCGCCAAACGTGAATCTCCTTTGGCGTTGACCCATTCGGAACCGGCGAGCGGAGGCGCCTGACCGGCTTTGCCTAAACCGTCGGCACCATGACAGGCACCGCAAATTTGATCATAAACCTGCTTGCCGCGGGCCATCATGGCCGCCGCGCCGGACTTTGGCTGATAGGCGTCGAGCTGAATTGCGTTGTCATACGGCGAATAAACGTTGGCGTCAAACCAACCGCTGTGATGATCGAAATAAACCGTCCCGAGGAAAATCAGCAACAACGTCAGGGCAAAGATCCACATGGGCACAGTGGAGGAGGATGCCTTGGGCTCGGCGTCGCTGGATGCCAGCAATGATTTAGGTTCGTCGTTCATTTTTTTGCATCAGAACCGGTGGCGGCAATCTGTGGCGTGAAAGGAGCCTCGTAGAGCGGCACATCAGCGCGCAGGCTCAAAAGATACGCGACGAGCTCTTTCGCTTCAGGCTTGGGCACTACTTCAAAACCATCCGCCGGCGCAAATTCCTTCGGCAAATCCAAGGCGTTGGACGAACGAGAACCGTTGATTTTGCGCACCTCAAACAAAAACTTAAAGGAGGGCATGGCTGAACCAGGCATTTTACACTGCGGCTCGTAGAGATGGAGAAGGTGCCAGTTGGCATCCGGCTGACGCAGACCAATGGCCGCCAGATCGGGTCCAACCCGCAGGCTGCCAAGTTGCACCGGATAATCGTAGAGATAATCGGCGGCCACACTATGCCGAATTCCCCAGCCGCGGGTTATATCGCCGCCCGTGGTGTAAATATGGGTTTCGGATTTGCCGCCGGCAGCGGTAATCTTATCGGCAATGGAGGTGGCTTGGCCTTCATCCAAATCATCCAACTTCAAGCTGGCAATCAGGTTGGTAACAGCCGTCGGATTTTTTCCGCCGCCGGTCAGCACGACGGTACAGGCAACGCCGTCCTGTTGGATTTGTTCGGTGTGACAGGCGGCGCAACCATTGGCGCAGTAAACCTGCAGACCCATGGTGGCTTGACCCGTACGCTGCACCGGGTAAGGATCCGATGAATTTAAAATGGTGGTTTGCTTTTGGTGACCCAACTGGATGGCAGGACCGAGCACGAAGCCCGTCCAAGAGGCAACCAAGGCAACCAAGGCGGCAAAGAAAACAGCCAATCCGTTTTTCATGACTTCACCTCCGCGACAACCAACGGTGCTATAACCGCATTGAATATGGTTTTAATGAGTTCCAGCTTCCAGCGCACGGTCATGGCAAAAACGTTGGCGGCGAACAACAAGGCACCGAGCAGGAGGACAAACAAGCCCAGCGTGCTAATGCGGAGGGCGGGCAAAGCCACGGCAAAGTTGTAATCATGCAAGCCCTGCTGAAAGCCGCAGACGACAAGGGAAATCATGAGCAACGAGGCACCCGCCATAAACAGCCAGTGTTGCAGGCGAACAAACTTGGGAAACGGCAACTCGAAACCCATGATTTTTGGAAATAAGTGATAAAAGCCACCGATAACAACAATGGCAAAGAACCCGAAAATCTGCCATTGAATCTGCCCCTGCTCGAACCAGGTGAATTGAACTAAGCGAGCCAGCCGCGGACAACCGGCGGCGAGGAGCAGCACGCTGGACAACAGGAAACCAACGGTGCCGAATTTGATCTGGCAATAGGAGCCACCTTTGCAGACCGGCTTGGCACCGGAAACGGTCCTGACATAAATGATCGTGATAGCGATGAGCGGAACGATTAGCAAGGAAGTGGCCACCGAGCTGAAGGCCGGGATCCAAGCAGGCACCGGAGCACCTGGCGGAATACCCATCCAGGTTCCAAACAAGATCAGTGTCCAAAAGGCAAACAAGGCATAAAAGCGGCTTTCCAGAGGACGACCGCCGAGTTTTGGCAGGAAATAAAAAGCAATGCCCAGTCCCACCAAGGCAAGCCAGACGTAAACCAGATTATTGGCAAACCACCAGTCGATCACTGATTGAGCAACCCCGCGAACCGGCCAACCGATTAGAAAGAGATTTGCGGAGGAATAAATCCAAGGAAACCACAACAACGCGGCCAGAAAAAACCAGTGCGAGGGATAGAGGGTCCGATCCTGCCGCTGACCAAAAGTGGCCGCTGCGGAGACCGCGATCAGAACGAAGGCAGAAAACAACAATGGAGAGGCAAGGCGCGGAAACTCGAGCCACAAGAAACCGGTGCTGTGACCCGACAAAATGCCGGCAAGACCGATTAGCACACCCACATGCCAGATATTGGCTGCGGCGAAGGGGACCAGTGGGAGGACCAGTTCGACCTGGCTCAAACGCGCCAGAATCCAGAGCATGACACCGAGGGAAGCGGGAATGGCGAAACCGTAAAGGATCGCATCATTGGCTGCGGGCTGGACGTGACCGTAGGTCAGCAAGGAGCAATCCGCGAGAAAAGCGGGAGCATGAAACTTTATGGAAGCGATCATCGCAAGCACAAGCCCGACGATGAGCCACAAGGCGGCGCCGCCAAAGAGAGCGAGTAGTGGGAGACGACAGGAGGTGTCAATCCGGCTGGAGCTCACGTCATTTGATTCGTTCACGTTCATTCGAAAGCGCTGGGTTTCGGGGGCGTGACCGGCGCGGGTGCCGTCGCCTTCTTCTCGCGCGCAATCAAGTCGGCGCGAGCCTCGGCGGGATCCTGCCACGCCTGCAGGGTCAATTGTATAGCCGTGTCAATGGGCAAGCGTACGATGCCGCGTGCCTGATCGATCCAGGCGACCTGATTCAAATTGGTGCTTTCCGTGGCGTGGATCTTGGCGAGCGTCTGACTGCGCTTCACGCCAGGATCGGTGTCAATATCGGGCACAGTCGTCAAAAACCGGACGGCCGCCGATAAAACGATGAAGAGAAGACTGCCGACAATCAAGGCGACGGCGGCGCCAGAGGCGCGATTGGCTTGTTCAGGTTTCATTGGCCACCTCCAGTGGTAGGTGCCGGGGTCAGGTCGCTGACGACGTTCGGACTGACTCCCATGGCCTCCAGCAAGCGGGGATCGCGCAGGGGATATTTGGGATGAGCATTAAAGCGCAGCAGAAAGATATTCGCAAGGAAACCGCCGACGAACATCAGCGTACCAATGGGCAGCCAGATCCATTGCAAATGGTAACCGTCCGGACGGTGGGTCGGGAAAATATTGAAAGCCAGATCCAGTGCGTGCATCAACCAGGCCCACAGGCAGACTGGGATTAGGACCTTGAAATTCGTTTTCACCCTGAGCGGCAGCAGGAAAAAGAACGGCACAAAGAAATGTCCAAAGATCAGGATCATGCTCAAAGTCCACCAGTTGCCGTGCTCGCGAATTAAATACCAGAAGGTCTCCTCGGGAACGTTGGCGTTCCAAACCACAAAATACTGGGCAAATTCGGCATAGGCCGAAAAGAGCGTAAAACCGAAAAACAACAAACCGATATAATAGAAATAATTCTCCTGCAACAATTTGGCGATTGTGCCCTGCCGATACAGGACGGCGGCAATCATATAGACCGTGGCGAGGGCGATCCACGCGCAATCCGAAAAGAAATAAACTCCATAAATGGCGGAGAAGAATTCATATTGCACGGCCTTCATCCAGAGCACCCCGGAAAAGGTCAGGAGGAGCGAAAGAGCGACGATACCCCAGCCGGAATAGAAGCTCATTTTGTGAGTACATTCCGGGGCACCGGTTTTGTCCTGTTGCAAGGAGAGTGAGCTCAAACGCGAAGACAAAAACCACAAGAGCGCGAAGAAAACGGCCGAGGTGACATAAAAGCCCGGCATGGTAAAGACCGGAGCCTTGGCGGCAACCAGGTTGTTGGTCGCCGGATCCAGGCTCATCCAAGAGTAGATGGACTTCGCGAAAACGGCTACCGGGATAAACATTACAATCAAGGGCCAGCCCAGCAAAGAAGCGATGTGCTCGCAAAAACGGCGGATACCCAGGGACCAGGCCGCGCCGGAGAGGTGATGTACCATCACCAAGAACAAAGCACCAATCGCGAGGCTGTAGTAGAACATGAAGGCGAGCAGCCAGGAACAGCCAAACTCAAAGAGTTCGTTTTGTTGCCAGCTGATGGCCAGGCCGAGTGCAGACAAGAGTCCGCCGAAGACCATGAAAAAGACCGGTAGAAAGCCCCAGCCGGACAAATCCATCGGCGGCAGCGCGTGCTTTTTATCGTGACTTGAACTCATGGTCAGGGATTCAAAACAGCCTGTTGGCTGCTGGTTAAATCGTTGGTGGAACCGAGCGCGCTCAATTGCAAGGCACGCAGATAGGCGATAATCGCCCAGCGATCCTCGGCCGGAACAATCGGGCCGTAGGCCCCCATCAAACCTTTACCGTTGCTGATGGTGTTGAAAATCTCGCCGTCAGCCATCTCGACAATGCGCTGATCATGCAAGTTTGCCACTGCCGGCATGTCACCGATGGCCTTGGTAATGCCGTTACCATCGCCCAACTTGCCGTGACAGGGAGCGCAATAGATATCAAAGCGTTCGTGGCCGCGGCCCAGCAAAGTTTCAGTGACCGGGAGCGGATTGGTTTCTACAAAATTAGTAGTGCCGATAGTTTTACCCGTATTCAAGGGAGCATCTTCAAAGTGATATACCGGTCCGTCGACAGTTTGCACGGCCTCACTGCGGGCAATTGTTCCGGCGGGCGGCAATTGGGAACTTAGACCATTCTGAAAAAACTCGAACGGTTTTTGCGGCCGCAACTTGGGCTGGCGGTCCATACCAGGCATATATCGGTCGGAATAAATTTCAACGGGCGGCTGGGTGGAGATCCGGCCGGGCAACCCCATGATGCCCACAATGGCTCCCCCGAGCGCGGCACCGATCAACAGCATGGAAATGATGTAGCGCATCAGTCCTCGTCCTCCACTACGGTGACTTGCGAGCCGCCGATTTGCTCCAGCAGCCGCCGGGTTTCAGTGAGGGAGAATTTTCCGTCATTGGCACCGATGACCATGATAAACTTGTCGCGCGTGACCATTTCGAAACGGGCCTTTTTCAAGAGCGGATGATTCAGACGAGGCAGTTGATTGAAGGCGAGCATGCCGACGAGTGATCCGACGGCACCGCCCATGATTAACATGATGTAGGAAGGAACGAACGTCATGGGGACGCTGAACATGGGTTTGCCGCCGACAATGAGCGGATAATCGAATGCGTTGCTGTACCAAATCAACCCGACGACGGACAAGAAGGCACCCGCGCCCAAAGCAAGTGATACCCAGCCGACCAAAGAGTTGCCGAGGTTCATGACCTCGTCGATGCCATGAATCGGGAAAGGCGTGAAGATGTCCCAGCGTCGATAGCCGGCGGCCTTGACCTTCTTCGCCGCGCGTAATATTTCGCCGGGCGAATTAAACTCAGCCATGATACCGTAAAGTTTTTCACTCATGGTCGTCCTCCGGAAGAGCGCCACCGCGCGGATGATGAGGGTCGGCTTCGGGCATGGCGCCCTTGACTTCGGAAATGGCGATCATCGGGAGGAATTTAACAAACAGCAGATAGAGCGTGAAGAACGCACCCAAGGTGCCGATGTACAGGCCAATATCCCAGCGAGTCGGCAAATACTTGCCCCAGTTGGCAGGCAGGAATTCCTGATACAAGGAGCCGACGACAATAACGAAGCGTTCCGTCCACATGCCGATGTTTATCAGGATGCCAATGACGAAGAGCAGCGGCAGGTTGGCGCGAACTTTTTTGAACCACAGCAACTGGGTGACACCGACGTTCACCGTGATCAAAATCCAGCCCATGACCCAATATGTGTGACCAAATAGGCGGTGACCGAACACCCAGCGTTCGTAGGGATCGCCGCTGTACCAGGCGATGAAAAACTCCATCAAGTAAATGTAGGCGATCATCAAGCCACTGACGAGGGTCAGCTTAGCCACCTTGTCGATGTGGCTTTTGGTGATGACCGCTTCAAGGTTGCACAGTTTGCGCAAGGAGATAAGCAGCACCAACATCATGCCGAAACCGCAAAAAACAGCGCCGATGACGAAATAGAGTGGGAAAATGGTGGCATGCCAGCCGGCGATCTGGGCTGTGCAAAAGTCGAGACCGACGATTGAGCTGACGGTAAACACCAGCAACGTACACAGGCCGGCGAAAACGGTATAGGCTTTTTCGTAATTGTGCCAGTGGCGGGCGGAACCCGTCCAACCCATGGCAAGCACGCTGAAGATCGCCTTGCGGAGACGAGTATTGGAGCGATCACGCAGAACCGCAAAATCAGGGATCATACCCATGAACCAAAACAGGGTGGAGACCACCAAATAAGTGTTCACGGCGAAAACGTCCCACATCAGCGGCGAGCGAAATTGGGGCCAAAGACCATTCGAATTGGGGATCGGGAACATGAACCAATCAAACCACGCGCGACCGACATGAATGGCGGGATACAAACCGGCCATGGCAACGGAGAAAACGGTCATCGCCTCAGCCATGCGTCCAATCGTGGTGCGCCAGGATTGCTTGGTTAAAAAGAGCAAGGCGGAGATCAAGGTGCCGGCATGGGCCACACCAACCCACCAGATGAAGTTAACGATGTCCAAGCCCCACATAACCGGATGGTTATTTCCCCAGACACCCACTCCGGTGAAGACCTGATAGAAGAGGCAAATCGGGAAAACGACCGCCGCACAAAAGGCAGCCGGCAAAAAGGCCACCCACCACCAGATGGGAGTTTTGGCTTCGGCGAAGGCGGACAGCTTGTCAGTCAGCCAGCCAAGCCCCTGATTACCCTCAACCACTGGCGCGCGGCGGAATTCCGCTGGAGGAGCCAGTTTCTTCAATTCTTCGAGTTGGATGGCGGAGTCAGCCATTAGCTGTTTCCTTTCGTGGTCAGGAGACCATTTTGATATTCTTCCGTGCTAAACGGAGCATGATAATCCGGCATCGCCGGATTGGGATTGCGGACCCGGGCCAGATAAGTGGTGCGCGGCTTGGTTAATAATTCCCCTAGAACAGAGTAATTGAGGGGCAACAATTTTAGCTTGGAAACAGAGCTGTCCGGATCGCTGACGTCGCCAAATACGATGGCTCCGGCCGGACAAGCCTGTTGGCAGGCGGTTTTGGGAACCGTACCGGCCGCCTCGGACAAACGAACGTCGCCACTGGCGCCCGCTTTCGCCTTTTGCGCGATCTTGGCCTGCTCGATTCGTTGCGTGCAATAGGTGCATTTTTCCATCACCCCGCGCATGCGAACCGTGACATCGGGATTCTTGGATAACTTGATCAAATCCCACTCATCTTCCGAACGCATCCCGCTGTTCGGTTCCTTCAACCAGCGCAGTAAATCCCATTCACCGTCAGTTTTGTGCGTAAGGGTGGTTGAATACATCGGGCCCTTAAGCTCGGTCAGAGGGCGCTTGTTGTAATCGAGAAAATTAAAGTGACGAACCTTGTATGGGCAGTTATTCGAACAGTAACGCGTGCCAATGCAACGGTTGTAGGCCATGACATTGAGACCTTCCTCGTCATGAACGGTGGCATTGACCGGGCAAACGCTCTCGCAGGGGGCGGATTCGCACTGCTGGCAGAGCATCGGTTGATTGACGGCCTGCACATCATCGATCCATTCCGCGAATTGTTGTTTGGGATCGGCCTGATTCTCGTCTGCGTTGAAATCGAAAATCGAGGGATTATGTTTCCGTTTGGGATCGGAAGTGTAATAGCGGTCAATCCGCATCCAATGCATTTCGCGACCCCGTTTGACCTGATCCTTGCCGACGATGGGAATGTTATTTTCGCTCTGGCAGGCAACCACGCAGGTGCCACAGCCGACGCATGAATTCAAGTCCACCGTCATGCCCCATTGATGGAGCGCGGTTTTCTTGGCCGCATCGAGCGGATTCGGATAAAGCGACTGAACAATGGGCGGTTCAACGCCATGAAATTTCTCCTGGGCAAAGTCCGGTTCTTTGACGAATTCCTCGAGATTGGCCTCACGAACCGCTGGACGGCCTTCCATGCTCCAGTGATCCTGCGTACAGGCCAGCACGTAGGTGTCGCCGGTCTTGCGAATAGCCGCGCCGGATTCAACATATTTGCCATTGAAAATAGGAAAGGCGTTAAACCCGACACCGGTGCCAACGCGGCCCACTTTTTTGCGGCCGTAACCGAGAGCCAGTCCGAGCGAAAAATCAGCCATGCCCGGCTGTGTCCAGATTGGTCCAGTGATCGTCTTGCCGTTCAGGGAGATTTCAACAACATCGCCGTTTTGAACGTCCAAGGCGCGGGCGGTCTTGCGGCTGACGAGGACGGCATTGTCCCAAGTCATTTTGGTAATGGGATCCGGCAACTCCTGCATCCAACCATTGTTGGCGTAGCGGCCGTCATCAACTTTGGCGTCGCGATAGAAGATAACTTCGAGGCTGGAAGCGGAAGGCGTGGCAACCTTGATTCCGGAGACTAACTGGTTCAAGTCACTGGTTGACTGGACTATTTTAACGTCATTCACGACGGCCGCGGGCGAGCCGGCAAAACCGTTATAGAGAAATTTTTTCCATGCCTCGCCGGAATCGCCAAAAGTGGCCATGACGATTTCATGGGCATTCGTTTGAGATTGGCCAGCGATACGGGCGAGGAATTCCAGTTCCATCAATCCGCCAAACAGCGGTTGAATAAGCGGCTGAATCGCCACTAACGTGCCGTCGCCGGTTGTCGCATCGCCCCAGGATTCCAGATAATGAGCGGCCGGAAAATTCCAGTCGGCCATTTCCGCGGTTTCATCGGAGTAATACCCCAGGCGAACCACGGTTTTCGGCTTGGCGGACCAGTTCAATTGGTAGGCGGGATTGGCTCCAAGAATGACCAGCGTGTCGGTGCTCGCCGCGTCAAAGTCCTTGAAACTACCAGCGCTGACTAGAGGACAACTAACCAACTCTACCGTACCGCCAATGGCATCCAAGGCAGCGTTAATGGCGTGCGCCAGCAAATGAACTTCAACCGGCTGGCGTTGACCGGCAACCACCAAAATACTACCGCGATTAGCGACCAAATCCTTCGCACATTCGGTGGTCCAAGCCGAGGAAGTGTTGGCGCCACCGGAGACCTGGGTCAGGATCTCGGAAGCGACCTGAAGGACTTGGGCAGCAGGAATCCGCAAGCGGTGATCGGCATTCGCGCCGGTAAGCGTGAACAATGATTCAACCGCATAAAGGCGATTCATTCCATCGCCCGCCTTGCGACCGGCGGCAAACTGGCGAATATGGTTCAGCGATTCGTCTTCACCGCCAAGGAAATCTGCATCCAGGGAAAGAATGACGCGGGCTTTGTCAAAATTAAACAAGGGCTTGACCGAAACACCAAATGCCTGGGTGGCCGCACGTTGATGGATCCCGGAATCAATGGCATCGGTGGTGAACCATTTTGATTGAGGAAATTTATCGCCAATGATTTTTTGCAGCCGCGCGCGGGAAGGCGAAGTGTTGCTTTCGGCAAGAAACGCCAAACCGGCACCGCCGTTAGAAGAAAATTTTACTGATAGCTGGTCCAGGAAACCCAACGCTTCATCGCGAGAAACTGTTTTACCATTTTGAGTAAAATTGCGGGCGCGGTCGGGATCATACAAATCAAGAATGGAGGCCTGTGCGTAGCGGTCAGTGCTGCCAATACTGCCGGGAAACAAGGAGTTACCCTCAACTTTTACGGGACGACCCTCGTAAGATTTGGCAACCAGCGGAATGGCGCCGGTGCGGGTCGGCATGGCAGTCGCAAAAAACTGGGGCACGCCGAAAACGTAATCTGCCGGTTGTTTGCCAAAGGGTTCCAGATTTTCGACGGGACGACGGCAGCCGGTACCGAGCGTGGCAATACCGGCGAGCGCAAACGACGCAGACATGATCTGCAGGAAGTGGCGACGGCTCTGGCCATCCTCCATCTGGCTGGCGCCGGATGGAAATTCGCGATGAAGCCATTCCTTAAACTCCGGCGTGTCAGCCAATTCGTCCAGACTTCGCCAGTAACGGCGGCCGGTGACAGGTGCTGGGGATGGTTTCCGAATTGTTTTCATCGATGACAGGCCGAACAGCTTTGCAATGATTCCACTTTCCAATCGTGGACAAACTTGGCGCCATTAACTTCCTGCATTTGCGCGGCTTTGGCAGGATCAGCATCCCATTGCCAGCCCAGATCGGTGACCTTGTCGGTCGGACGGATGTGAGCCGCGGGATCGCGATGGCAATCAAGGCAAAAACTCATGCTTAAGGACTTGGCCTGATGAACCTCGTCCATTTGGTCAATCCGGCCATGGCACTCCACGCAGCTGATACCGCGGGTGACGTGCACTGAATGGTTGAAATAAACATAGTCCGGAGTGATGTGAATCTGCACCCAGGGAATCGGGGTATTATTGGTCGCGCTGTCGCGCACAATGGCCAGACGCGGATCGTCTTTCAAGACCTGATTATGACAATTCATGCAGGTCGAGGCAGAGGGAATATTAGCCACCCATGATTTGTCGACGTTGCTATGGCAGTAGCGGCAATCAAGGCCGAGTTGGCCGGCATGGATTTTATGCGAAAACGGCACCGGTTGAACGGGTTGATACCCGACGCGGTAATATTTAGGCGTGACATAAATCGTCACGCCTGCGGTCACGGCCCCTCCCACCAGCGCGGCACCAACGCCCAACGCCAACGGTAGCCAGTTTGTCCACTTCGGAAAAATTGCTGACATCTCAAATGCCGATTGTACGGCAAAAACCAGACCGAATCACGAGGGCTAATCTTGAAATCCCTTGCACGGGAAAATACTTAATATATTGCCGCGCGCGTCGCAAGAAAAGTTTGTGAAAAATTTCACTTATTTAAGAATCGCGAGCTTCGCAAAAGATGCCTTTGTCAAAAAAGGGCCTATTTAAGAAGGGAAAACCGATCCGGCACGCGAGGTTTTTTATTTTGCCGGGGTCGTTTTTTCGGATTGCTGGGCAGCGACCAGCGAGCCGAGCAAGTTGGCATTTTTAGGCACCAGCGTGATGTTTGCCTCGCCATCAATAATATTCTGGGTTTCCAACGCCTGGAACAGGGCATGCGAGATTTCGGGGTCCTGCGAAATTCTCTGCAAGGCGATTCCCACAATTTGCGGGCGCATGGCTGCCGCCTTGGCAAACTCAATGGCCGCCTGCTGTTCCGCGGTGCTCGCTATGATGTTCACCTGATTTGTTCCGTCCTGCTTGATGGCGGAAGTCACCTGGCGCAGGCGATTGACGACTTTTTCCTCGATCTGTTTGATCATGCCACTATCGCGAAAATTTACTTTGCGAATGTACACCGAGCCAAGGCTGTAACCCCAGTCCTGCGACTGGGGGGAAACTTCCGCGCGCACGGTCTGGCTCATCGGATGCCGGTTCTGCAGCATGTCGGAGAGTTTTAAGTTGCTTAAACATCGCACGGTGGAATTGCTGACATTGGCCGCCAGGGATCCGCGAGGATCGGCATTTTTGAAGAGATAATTGATCGGATCACTAATGACCATTTCGTACCAGATACCAATCCCCATCGGCGCACCTTCCTCGGAATTGACCGGGGTGCTACGGATATATTCCTGGTCCAAACGCAAATCCAGCGTGTAACTTTTGCCGAGAAATTTAACCAAGGGCGCCTTGATCCCCAATTTAAAGATGAGGAAATGAAGGCCCGGCTGATCAATTACCGTAACCACCTTGCCGAACAGCATGTAAACCTTGCACTGCCTTTCCTCGATGATGGTATACAACCCGAATTGGCGGGCCAAGCCAAAGAGAATCGGCACGAGAATAAACATCCCGAAAAAGGAGGCGGCCGCGGCCGCGAAAAAATGGACGAACACGACGGCGAGCGGGTTATCATTCATGGCTGACCTCCACGATCACGGACTTGGCTTCGCTGAACAATTTCAAGCGCACGTTCCGGACATAGGCCTCAAGCGCCCCTGCCCCGCTCTTCTTCAGCTCAACCAATTGCTGGGCGAGGGCGACCAGCGGTTGAACTTCGGCCTGGGCCTTGAGGGTTTCAATTTCCACGGCCCGGCGTGACTGGACAATTTTCTGGTCAGCACTCGCCTGGGCAAGGCTGATGCTGGAAGAAACTTCATTGTACGCGGTGTTGATGGCAGCCAGCGCGGATTCGACTTCAGGAGGCGGATCAATGCCGGTGATCAAAGAGGCGTCGAGTTCAATGCCATAACGTGCCGGCGAACCGGCGCATTCATGGTCCATATGCTCGTTGAGGTCGCGCAAATTTTTTCGAAGATCGTTGATGGAAATCCCGATGACGGCCGTGGCGGCAACATTATGCGGGGCGTTGTCGGCGGGATTATTAGCCGCCGGGGGCGCTTCGAAATTGGCGATGCGTTCGCGTAGAATTGAAATAAAATACCCCATGATGTGATTGATGGGATGTTTTACGCCAAAGAGATAAGCATAAAGATTGCGTTCCGAGATGCGCCAACGGATCTGTCCTTTTAAACCGGTGTTGAGCTGGTCTTTGGTCACGGCTTCGAGGATGGTTCCGCTATAATTGGCTGAGGGGTCCTCCGGATCCTGGGCCATATTCATCGTCTGGGTGGCGACGGATACCTTGTACACTTTTTCCCATGGCCATTTAAAATAAGGGCCGCCCGGCGGAATCACCCGCACCTGAGGATAATTATAACGGCTTTTTTCCTCGGCGCTCAGGATCTGGGCGATCGGGTCCTCGACGGTTGTGGCGGTGCCCACACGTTCCGCGCGGCCGAAGCGGGTTTTCACTGCGCGTTCGTTTTGATTCACGGTATAAAATCCGCCGGCCAGATAGCGCAAGAGAAACCACGCAACCAAGCCGACCAGTAATCCGAGGAATATAGCTCCCATAGTTTTTGAGTTAGGAGTGAGATAATCTGGCCGCCGATATTAAACAAGAAAAAAGCCGTTCCAAAAACCAGCCATTTTTATCATTGGCCGGCTTCAACACCCAAATACCAGGGATCTCCCTTAATCAGAGGGCGCAAAGCTTTTCTTGGATGTGCGCGGCCACTTTCCGGTTGGTAAGCATGCAGATATGCAAGGGGCTCCAGACTCTTAGTTCCCTGGCGTTGACGATGCGTGAGCTGGTGAATGGAATAATGATCAAATCCAGCGGGGTAGAATAGGTATAAACGGGAATATTGAAACGGGAATCCGCCCTTGATTCCAGTTCGCGCAAGAAATCACTGCCCGGCCGCATGTCACGGGTTCCTTTTCCTGGATAAAGCCACGCGGTCAGTGTTCCGCGCATCGGCCCGGAGATTGCAAAAAAGGCGCGCACCCGTGGAGCACCACGTTCCGATTGAAGATAACATTGGGAGATTACGCAACCCATGCTAAAGCCCACGAGGGCGAAGGATGCAGCAGGGGGCAACTCCTCGTCGACATAATCTGCCAGCTTGTTGGCCAGATCCGCGATGCCGTGCCTTCCATCGCGCGGATGCAGGGTGGGAGCGAAGCACTGATGACCAGCGGACTCCAGTCTGGCTTGCAAGTGTCGAAAAAAACTTCCCGTGTTTAAAAAACCGTGGACCAATAAGACATTCATGATGGATCGGATTGCGCCAGCCGGGCGGCCAGGTCTTTGACCCCGCGCAAATCCAGTTTCCCGGTGCCCAGCGTTGGAAAAGTTTCGATTCGATGGAACGCGTCGGCTTTTGGTTTCCAGAGGTTGGGCAAATCGCATTGCGCAAACTTGTCGAGACAGATTGGCAGATCCTCCTGATTGAGTTTATGGAGGACGATCAGCCGCTCACCCTTTTTCTCATCAGGCACGCTGGCAACGACGAACGTTTGTTCGGAGGCGTTCACAAGTTCATGCAGTTTCTCCTCAATCTTCAAATGGGGCACCATTTCGCCGCCGATTTTGCTAAAGCGACTCAGGCGGGCGGTGATTTGCAAAAAGCCGTCCTCGTCCAGAAAGGCGATATCACCGGTGCAATACCAACCGTCACGCAGGACTTCGGCGGTTTTTTCCGGCTGGCCAAGATAGCCGCGCATAATATTCGGTCCCTGAATGAGCAACATCCCAGGCTGGCCCGGGGGGAGGGTCCGGCCGCTCCAGGGGTTATCGGCCTCGGTAATCCGGGCTTTCATGCCCAATAACGGTCGCCCGATTTTTCCGCGCTTACCCCCAACTTGATGGAATCCCGGCGCGCGAAAATTCATCATATTAACGGAGACAGCCGGGCCGCACTCGGTGGTCCCGTAACCTTCCAGGGGACGGATGCCAAAATGCTCCTCAAAGGCGGTTGCCAGGCGTTCCGGCAACTTTTCCGCACCTGTAATGACGTAATGCAATCCGCCAAAATCTTCCGGCGGAACACTACGCAGATAGAGTTGCAGGAAAGTGGGGGTAGCCAAAAGAAGGGTGACGGCATTCTCGCGCACGAGCGTACCGATGGCTTTCGTGTCGAGCGGATTGGGATGGAACACCACACCGGAACCAGCCGCCGCTGGCAAACACAGAGTGACCGTAAAGCCAAAAGAATGGAAGAATGGAAGAATGCCAAAAAAACAGTCTTTGGGTACCAAATCCAGAATGTATTCCATCTGGCGGATATTGGACAGAATATTGTAGTGGGAAAGCATCACCCCCTTGGGTTCACCCGTGCTGCCACTTGAAAAAATGACCGTGGCGAGATCGTCCAGACCGACCTGATGATCGCGCCCGGCAACTTTGGTTAGCAAGCGAAAGGGCGCAAAAGTGCCCAGGAAAAAGGCGGCGACTTTTTCCATCAAACCCGGCTTGGCTGCGAGATCCTCGAGAAACAAAAGCTGACCGGGCGGCGTCAACTTGATTTTCTCCAGGAATTTTCGGGACGTGATAACGGTTTTGATCTCACATTGCCGGGCGCAGGCCGCCAGGGCGTTTTCAGAGAGAGTATAGTTCAGGTTAACCGGAATCTTGCCGCAAAGATGGGCGGCATGATTTACCAGCGCACCCGGCACGCTGGGCGGGAGATAAACTCCCACCATCCCCTGCCCGGCCCAAATCTTTTTCAGGCGGCGCGAGAGAAAGATGGTCTTGATCAAGGCGGTTCGAAAATTAATGCGGGCCGTGGTTCCATCCGCCATGCAGAACCGGCGCGGATGCTTGCGTGCCATGCGCACAAAATCGCGCGGCAATGGGTCCATCCGGGCGCGGCGCAACGGCCACGCATCGGCAATCAAACCTTGAACCGCTTCGCGCACTGCCACGGCGGTTGCCGTGGGCGGCAAAGGAGCGCCAAAACTGACCGTGACCGGATGAGGCAAGCGTTGGGGAAACCGGCGGACCATCCGGCCGTGCTCAAAACTCGTTGGACTGCCAAGCACTCCGTCCAGGGCTACTGGAATGATGGGAGCATCCACACCTTTCATGATCCGTTCAAAGCCGCGGCGAAATTCGAGCAGTTGACCGATGCGGGTGATCTGCCCCTCGGCGAAAATGCAGACCACTTCACCGCCGCGAATGGCGTCGCTGGCGGCCTGCAGCGAATGAATCAATTCCCTAGGGCGCTGTTCGGAGGAAATCGGGATGACGCGTAGAATGCTCGCAAACGGTTTGATCCATCGTTTTGCGTACATATCCTTGTGCATGAGGAAACGCACGGGTCGGTCGGTGGAGGCGATCAGCAACAGGGCGTCGGCAAAGGAGAGGTGGTTACAAACAAACAAGGCCCCGCCCTTTTCCGGAACATTATCACGCCCGAGAATGCGGATACGGTAAATCGTGTTGGTCAGACACCAGAGGGCGAAACGCAGCAGGGCATCAGGCATTAAATAGAGCAAATAGATTGAGGCCACCAGGGTAAGACAGGCGATGACGATAAAGATTTCCGGCGGGGTTAATTTAAGACCAGTGGTCAAAAGTGAAAAAACTGCTGAGGCGAGGCCAATGCCAATCCACGAGACCAAGTTGGCGGCCGCCAGTACCCCGCCCTTCTGATCGCTAGCGGGACGGTATTGCAAGATGGCGGAAATCGGGACGATATAGAATCCGCCAAAAAATCCCAGCGCCGACAAATTCAGAGCCACCCCCGGAAAGGAAATTCCCCGACGGCCCAGCAGCGCGGTGCAAATCGTTAGTCCAATGGCGCCAAACGGAATCAAGCCGGTTTCAATTTTTCCTCGGGAAAGATAGCCGGCCAGGAAACAACCCAGACCAATGCCGATACCGGTGGCGGCCTGAAGATAACTGGTCTGGGTGGGGTCATTAACCCCCATCACATCTTTGGCGTAAATGACGATAACGAAGCGAATCAACGCCGCGATGCCGAAGAAGTAAGTATTCCCGATTAGGGCCAGCCAAAGCGGGCGGTCACCGTGCATCATTTTGATTTGCGACCATAAATCCGCGACGAAATTCAGCCGATATTTTTTGGTCGGAGCCGCGGCGGGAACTTTGGTTATCTGCAAGCCGGTGGCCAGGCCGGCGAATGCAAGCGCGATTAAAATCACCCCCGACCAACCTGGTTGCGCCGAAAACGTTTTGCACAGGAACCCGCCGGCAACCGTGCCGCCAATGATGGCGATGAAAGTTCCGAATTCGAGGATGCCGTTACCCCAGGAGAGTTTCTTCTCGGGCAACAACTCTGGCAGCAGACCATATTTCGACGGTCCAAAAATCGCGCTATGCAAGCCCATGAGAAAGACACAGAAAATCGTCAGGTATAAGTGATGTGTCACCAGGCTGTAGAGGGCGAGTGACATCACAAAGATCTCAAAGATTTTCACGCCGCACACCACCTTGCGCTTGCTAAAACGATCGGCCAGAAAACCGCCGGTCATCGAGAACAGGACGAAAGGCACGGCAAACAAGGCGCCAACGACAGAAATCAGGTGGTCCCGTTCATCGGCGGACATGACCACCTGCATGACAAGGTAGGTGGTGAGCCACTGGAGCGTGTTATCACTGAGTGCCCCCTGAAATTGGGTGACTATCAGGGCCCAGAAGCCGCGCTGCGATTTCGGAATGTTTTCCGGTTCGTTCATGCCTTGAAATTAACGGTTTGGCGGACAATGTGTGAATTGAAAAACTTTGGGGTCGGATTGTTTGAAACAATGCTGGAAATGAGAAAACATTGATTTTGGCATGGACACTGCTAAATTTACTTAAGTTTTTTAATCAAAAATGGATACACCCGCTCCGAAAATAATTTTGTTCATCGACGATGATCCGACGCTGATCATGGCCTACCGTACGAGACTGGCGCAGGCGGGCTATATAGTTCACCCCGCGGGCGACGGCTTGGAGGCGATGCGCCAGTTGGCGGTGTCCCTGCCGGACGTAATTATTCTCGATTTGGTAATGCCCAAATTCAACGGTGTGGAAATCATGGGATTTATTCGCAGCAATCCCAAACTTAAAAACACGCCGGTGATCGTACTTTCCAGCCAATCGATCATCGACTCGGAAGGCGAGCCGATTCTCGAGACGGCTTATCGTCGGCTGATCAAAGACACGTGCACCCCTGACCTCTTGCTGCAAACAATCAGCGAAGTCCTGGCCAAGCAGGCATGAACAGATTTTATCGCTGTCATCCAACGCGTAATTTGCATCAATTATCCCGCTTCAGAACCTTCGCTCGAAAAGCTGCAAGCCAGGCTGGCCCCGGTCCCATCCCGCGAACCGATGTATCCGGGCGGCGTTCCAAGTGGATCGTTTTTGCCAACAGCCATTCCAGCCCCTCCCAAAAATGCAAGCCATCAAGGCACGGGTTCAAATAATTGGTGATTGTGCAATAGTGGCTGTTTTTTGGGTCGGTATGATGGCGGGCATGGTGCCTGGCGGTTTGAAGAATCAGCAAGTCCTGCAGACAAGAGATGAGGCGGCCATTCTCCACGCGCGTGCGATGTGACCACTTGTGAAACTCGTTGGCATTGGCAGTCAGGCAGGCGAATAATCCCACCTGCCAGGTGAGCCAGTTCAGCTTCCACGCAATAACCAGCAACAACCCTGCTATCAAAACCAAATCCCAGGAACTTTGCCACCAGGAATGGCGGGTCATGTATCTTGGGAAGTGATGATGAATAATGTTGGGACGCCCCACCAAGCCTCCAATCAGCGGCGTATTTTCACGAATATAGGCGTCTTCGAACCAATGAACCAGGCCGGCGATGAATTCCGCCGCGAGCACAGTTGCCACGAATTCCAATATGGTTTTTAGAATAATAATCATATTGAGTTTTTAACCCGACTTGCGCGAAAGGTGTTAATTGATAAAACTGCAGGCAATTCGATTAAATCAATGAACGTCCACCATCTGGAACTTTTTTATTACGTTGCGCGCCACGGCGGCATCATGCCTGCAGTGCGAAACATCCCGTACGGGATCCAGCAACCGGCGGTGAGCGCACAGGTCGCCCAGTTGGAGGCATTCCTCGGGGTGACGCTGTTCAGGCGTCGTCCTTTCGCCCTGACCGCCGAGGGCGAAAAGCTTTATGCCTTTATCCAGCCGTTCTTTTCCAATCTCGACCGGATCGCGGGGGAATTTCAGGGCGGACAGGCCCGCCAGATCCGGATCGGCGCCTCAACGATCATCCTTCGGGATCATCTTCCCAATCTCTTGGTAGGCATCCGCAAAAAGTTTGCCGGACTGAAGATCATGTTACGCGAGGGTTATCCGGCGCAGCTGGAAGACATGCTGATGCGGGATGAAATTGATCTGGCGATCACGGTGATCGGGCACAAACCGCCCGCAGAAATTCAATCCCTGGTGCTGCTGGAATTGCCCATGGTTTTGCTGGTGGAGAGAAACAGCCCGATCCAATCGGCGGAGGAATTGTGGCGCAGGGACAAAATCGATGAACCGCTGATCTGCCTGCCGGCCGCTGAATCGCTGACCAAGGAGTTTCTCGGCCGCCTGCAATCGTTGAAAGTTGAATGGTTCCCAGCCATCGAAGCCAGTTCCGCCGGGTTGATTGAAACCTATGTGGCCAACGGATTGGGAATCGGAGTATCAGTGCAGGTGCCTTCCAAACCACTGCCCAAAAATGTCCGCGCCCTGCCGTTGCCTGACTTTCCCCGCGCCGTAATTGGCGCTTTCTGGCGTGGCAAAAAAACGGCCTTGCTGGACGCATTTTTGGACATGGCCCGCCAGCGCGCGCAGGAATTAGCCTAAATCGCGCTCATTTTCAGGACAGGAACGGCTGGTCTTCAGACAAAGGAGTCATTTTTTCCCCGCCCCGCGTTTTCACGGCGCTTTGGCGCAGCAACTGCTTGGAAGCAAGAGTCCATTGCGTTTGCTTTGGGCGAAAAAACAACAACAGGAAAATATACATGGCTTTGTCACTGCCATTTTTTGGTAAGAGCGGGCGAAAGAAACGGGCACAAATGATCGCAGTTGATCTGGGCAGCCGGACAACCAAGGCAGTGCTGCTGGAACGGCGCGGCGAGGTGCTCGCTCTGACGCGCTATGCCATCCTCGATGCCCCCATCTTCGAGAAAAACATGTCCCCGGAATTGTTGGGCGAACACTTGCGGGCCGTCGCGACCGCGCTGGGTAATCCGACAAAATACATCACCCTGGCAATCGGGCTGGAAAACGCCATCGTCCGCCAGGTTGAAATGCCGCAGATCCCACTGGAGGAAATGCGCCAGGTTTTGAAGATGAACCATAAAAACTATTTGCAACAGGACCTGCCGCAACACGTGTTTGATTGCTACATCATTCCACCCCGCCTCGATAAGAATCCTGATGGTCCCCGCCCCAATGGTGTTCCCAAATTAAAAGTCCTGGCCGCGGCCACCAAACAAAAGATGGTCGCCGATTTCATGCAAGCAGCCAGTGCTGCTGGACTTAGCGCCGAAGGCCTTGTGCCCGGTTTGATCGGACCGATCAACCACTTTGAACAAGCGATGCCGGAAATTTTCCAAAAGGAAACCGTGGCGCTGGTCGATATCGGGTTCAAACACACCTCTGTATGCGTGTTGAGCCAGGGCGATCTCGCCTTGAACCGCATGGTCAATCTCGGCGGTGACAGTTTGACCGCCGGCCTGGCGCACGCATTAAACATCAGTTATGCGGAGGCCGATGGCATCAAAGTAGGCATGGCGCCGGAAGTGGAGTCGGCGCTGCAAATGCACGTCGCGCCGCTTGGCCGCGAAATCCGCGCTTCGCTGGATTTTTTCGAACACCAGGAAGACCGTCCAGTGTCACAAGTTTACGTGAGCGGCGGCTCCGCCCGCTCGGAAATGATCATGCAAATGCTGCATTCCGAATTACTGCTGGAATGCAAAACCTGGAATCCAACCGGTTTTCTGCAATTGGCTTTGCCCGGACAACAAGCCGTCGAAATTGAACACATTGGCTCACAATTGACGGCTGCCGTTGGCGCGGCACTGTCGATTCTTTAACTCTATGCCTATTCAAATCAATTTAATGACGGATGCGCTCGCCGAGCAGGACTTGCGCAAGAAGGACCCGGTAAAACGGGCCATCGTTGCGGGCGCGCTCGTCATAGCTTTAATGTTGGTGTGGTTCAGTTCCATTCTGTTGGAACATATGGTCGCAAATAATGGTCTTGCCCAGGTTCAGTCGGAAATCCAATCCCACACCAACGATTATAACACAGCCATATTGTGCCTGAAAAACCTCCACGCGGCGCAAAACCGCCTAAAAGCGCTGGATGACTTGAGTTCGGCACGGTTCTTGCAAGGCAACCTGATGAATGCGTTGCAACAGCTTTATGTTTCAAACGTAAACTTAATGAGAATAGAAGTTTCCCAGCACTTTACCGCAAACGGAGCGGATGCCAAAGCGACATCCATCACCGAGAGCACTTCTCTGACCTTGGACGCCAAGGATGCGAGCCCGAATCCGGGCGACCAAGTAAATCACTGCAAAGATGCCATCGCCCAGCTGGATTACTTTAAGTCGCGCCTGGCCGCAGTCGACGGCGTCAAACTGTCCAATCTTTCACCACCGGAGTCTGCTCCGGGCAGTTCTCCCTTTGTCCTATTTACTATTTCGTGCCGTTTTACTGATCATCAACGATGAAACGTTTATCTCCAGCCAAGCGTAACCAGTTAATCATGGTGCTGTTGATCACGGCGGCCATGATCGGCGCAGTGTATTTTCTCTTGATCAGTCCGCAGAACAGTGAAAATCACAAGTTGGTTGAAAGCACAAAGGACCGGCAGCAAGACCTGGCAAAGTACAAACAAGTCATTATTGAGGCGCAGTCTAGTTCCAACCAATTAGCGCAGCTTTCCATCCAGTTGAACAGTGCGGAGAAAGATATTGCCACGGGTGACGTTTACGCCTGGATTTACGATACGATCCGCCGGTTCAAAGAAAATTATCATCTTACTATTCCCTCAATCGGTCAGCCAACCTTGAGCGATGTGGATCTGATACCCAATTTCCCGTATAAGCAAATCCGACTCTCCCTGAGTGGCACGGGTTATTATCACAATCTCGGAAAGTTCGTCTCGGATTTTGAAAACACCTTTCCCCATATGAGGTTGGTTAACCTATCCATCGGCACCACCGATTCGAGCGACAACTCGGAAATTCTGACCTTCCATTTTGATGTGGTCGCTTTGGTGAAATCCAACACTTAAAAAGGCCATGACTAATTCCAGGAAACAAATCGTCTTGATCTCGTTGGTGACAGCGGCAGGGTTCTCCGCTCTGGGCCAGACCGCCACCAGCACTAACGCGATACCGGTGACCATTCCTTCGGTGTTCGTCCTGCCTTCCAGCCCACAAGAGGGGCGTGATCCCTTTTACCCGGAATCCACCAGGCCCTATATCACGGCGATGGCGACTAAAACTGTAACTGTGGCTGCAACTTTGACCATCCGCGGTTTTTCAGGAACCGCAGACGATCGTACCGTCATCATCAACAATCACTCTTTTGGAGTTGGCGATGAAGGGGACGTCTCGACCCCCACCGGCCGGGTGCATCTCCGCTGTCTCGCCATTAATAGTAATAGCGTGGTGGTCGAATGCGATCATCAGCGCCGCGAACTCACTTTTTCAACCGAATAAATTAATCCAACTGAAAATACTATTTAACAAGCTTTAAACACCGCAACCAAAACTAAAAACATCCAGCTATGAAAAAAATCAACCATATCATCCTGCTTGCCAGCCTGGCTGGTGTCCTGGCTACCCAGGCCCAGACCAACGCGGTGATACCGGATCAAACGACCGCCACAGCCGATAATGCTGCGCAAGCCGCAGCACGAGCCGCCTTGGCACAAAATTCCACCCCGACGGCCTCCAGCGAGGCGACAGACGCGGTGACAACAGCCACCGCCCCCGCCCTGCCAACCAATACGGTCAGCACGGATGTGACGGCCAGCAACAGCGTCACAACGGTTACCACCGCGGTTTCCACCACGGTCACTACCAACGTGGCGACAGCCACGACGGTGGACAACACAAACGTGGCAGAAACTCCTGCTGCCGAGGTCGTGTCCAACGTGGTTGGCACGTCCGCTGAAGTCGCGCCGGAGGCTCCCGCGCCACCAGCGGCCAAACCCCCGGGAATTCCCCTGATTCAATTCTCCGACGTGCCGCTGACAACCGCGATTGAAAACCTGGCCCGCCAGGCCGGCATTAACTATATGCTGGATCCGAAAATCGCCTATGGCCAGCCTGATGCCAGTGGTCAAGTCAAGGCGGAGCCTACCCTTTCGATCCGCTGGGAGAACATCACCGCGGAGAGCGCGTTGCTGGCATTGCTGGATAATTATGGCTTGCAACTGATTTATGATCCCCAAACCCATATCGGCCGGATTACAATTAAGGATCCCAGCGCTCCGCCCCCTTTGGTAACGCGCGTATTACAGTTAAAATACGCTGGTGTAACGAACATGGAGACTGCCGTGGAATCGGCCCTGACCGACAAACGCAGCAAAGTCATCGCGGATGTTCGCACCAGTCAATTGGTGATTGTTGCAACCCAGCCGGAGCAAGAGGCGGTGGATATCCTGACAACCCGGCTGGATACGCCGACGAAGCAGGTTTTGATTGAAACGAAACTCGTGGACATTTCCAGCTCCCCAACCAGCCAGAAAGGCATTGATTGGACTGGCACTTTGCAGGCACAACATGTGAAGTTTGGCAACACTTCCACCTACATTGTTCAGCCTACTTTGACAACACCTGGTGTGCCCACGGGTGTGCTCGGAGTTCCAGGGGTCATTGCTGATACTCAGCAGGGATTGGGTCCTATCGGCTTCTTGAATGCTGATGGGTTGAGCGCTGTACTCTCCTTCTTGAATTCATCTTCGGATGCGCAAATCGTTTCCACTCCCCGCGTGGTTACCCTGGATAACGAGACGGCGACGATTGCGGTCACCCGTGGTTACCCGGTCTTCAACGTTACGGCGGGCACCGCCAATACTGCGGGTGGCTCCAGCATTGGTTACACCAATGTTGGCACAACCTTGCTGGTGACTCCCCGAATTTCAGCCAATGACAAAATCTGGCTCAAAATTACACCGGAGGTATCCAGTTTTGCCGGCGTCGACAGTCTGACGGTCGGCGGCCTGACCTACCAGGCTGATTTGTTTGATTATCGCTCCTTTGACACTCAGGTCCTTATTCCCAACGCACACACTCTGGTCATGGGCGGGCTCGTGCAAGATAATCCAATCACCACGAGCACCAAGGTACCTTTGCTCGGAGACATTCCTTACTTGGGCTATGCCTTTCGGAGCGACACCAAAAGCACAACCAAAGACAATCTGCTAATCTTTATTACGCCGACAATCGTGAAGGATGATGATTTCCGCGCTTCTGATACTCAATTCCTCAAATCTACGCCGGTCAAGCGTCCAATCATGATTAATCCCAACAGTATCTGGGATGGTTCCCGTCCCTACAACTGGAGCAGTCCTAGCGATACAGATCCAGCTCAGAAGATTATCGACGAGCCGTCGGTGCAGTAAGTTTCCCCCACCGCAACCACCAAGCGGCGCATCGTTCTGATGCGCCGCTTTCTTTTTTAAACGGCGACGGCCTTTAAATATTCAAAAGAGAAAAGACCTGTGGCATGTCCGTCCCCCCAAACCGGTTGCACTGCGTATCCACCAACCGGCACAAAGCGCTTTAACTCAAAAGACTTTTGGGTCAGGGGTTTTGGCGGGTTCCGGTGCAGGTTACCGAGGATGTCCGTTTCACCCTTGCACTCGGCACACGGACATGCGCGCCTCAGGTTCTCCAGTAATATAAAGTTCTCGGCCCCGTTGCTCCACTTGATGGCAAGCTGATTGCCAATGATTTGAAGGTCAGCTGGACGCATGGCATGTTGGACAACAACAGTTTTCCTGCACCGTCGCCTTGGAGATTCTTGGGGAATGAAGTGTCATCATTTAAAACCAGGCGGACGTTCGACTAAATGGAGCAGGTTGCCCTCACCATCGACAAAAAATAAAACATTGCCGGCGCCAGCCGCCGGACGAACCGTTTCAGTAAATTCCACACCGCGCGTCTCGAGTTCAGTCTTGGCGGTTGCAATCGAGTCCACCTTAAGCGCCAAATGACGAAAACCCGCCAGCCGGTTGTTGCCACGCTCCGGGAGCATCGCCTCAGCGGCATAAATTTCAAGCCAGACAGTGCCAAGGGTTATCAAATAAGTTGGAGGCTCCTGGCCATTATCAAAGACCAGTTTGGCACCCAGGACATCCACGTACCACTTCTTCAGGGTCTTGGGATCGGCGGCCGGGAGTGCAATGTGTTCCAGCGAAAAATTCATGTTTTGCTAAACAAACTTAACCGGTCCATGCAACTTTGAAAATCTCATTCCAAACAATTTCTAAGGGACACGAACTTCAACGGCTTGTTTTCGCAGGGCAAATCCTCGCCATAACTTTTTTCATCATATTAACGGAAGGGGCAATTTCGACCATTTTGATTGGAACCGATTGCGATTTACTGTTGAATATGGGTCAGTGGGCGGCGAATTCCGAAAAATTGACCGCCAGCTGATATCCGTTTAAACCGTTAAATTGAAATTGTGCCGACTGACATAAAATCCCTGACGCGCGAAGAAATCGAAGCGCAGTTTAAGCTGTGGCAGGAGCCGCCCTACCGCGTGGCTCAGCTCTTAAACTGGCTTTACGCAAGGCGCGCCAAAAGTTGGGACGCCATGGTTAATTTGCCGAAGGGGCTGCGGGAAAAACTGCGCAAATCTTATTCTCTGCAAATCCTGGAACTGGCGCGCAAACAAGGTTCACGGGACACCACGCAAAAGTTTTTATGGAAACTCGCTGACGGCGCCTTCATCGAAAGCGTTTTAATTCCGGCCAATCCGGCGCTTTACAGCGAGGCAAGCGACCGGCACACCCTCTGCATTTCCACCCAGGTTGGTTGCGCTTATGGCTGTAAATTCTGCGCCAGCGGACTTGAGGGCTGGAAACGCAATCTCGGCCCGCACGAAATCGTTGAGCAAATCCTGGCAGTGGAACGCTTGAGTGAAGACCACCATTCCATCAAGGAAGATATTAATCCCGAGACCGAGTCGAAACCCCCAACCCCCATCGCGCGAATCAAAACTCGCCAGGTGGATAACATTGTCGTCATGGGAATGGGTGAACCGCTCGCCAATTATGATTTTTTGCTCAAAGCGCTAAAGATTTTGAACGCCCCGTACGGAGGCGGCATCGGAGCTCGCAAAATCACCATCTCCACGAGCGGATTGGCCCCCCAGATCCGCAGACTGGCACAGGAGCCCATGCAATTCCGCCTGGCCATTTCGCTGCACGGAGCGACTGACGAGGTGCGTAACCGGATCATGCCGGTAAATCGCAAGTATCCACTTCAGGAGTTGATCAACGCCTGCGAAGATTATCAGCACGAAAATGGCAGGATGATTACCCTTGAGTACATCCTGATTGCCGGAGTAAATGATTCCCTTGATCAAATCAGGCCGCTGGCATCATTGGCGCGGCGCCTGCATGCCAAAGTGAATCTGATTCCGTACAACAAGATTGAAGATTTGCCCTGGGAACGGCCATCGGAGGAAGTATGCGAACGTTTTCTCGGTGCCCTCGAAGATCAAAAGGTTACCGCCACTCTGCGCCGCGAAAAGGGGCACGATATTGACGCAGCTTGCGGTCAACTCAGATTAAAGACCGAAAGGGAACAAGCCACCACCTGAAGCGCATGAGCGGTGCCGGCAAATGTTTTATTAAAAATCCGGATTTCAACCCTGGCTGTTCGAGGTTAAATTAAAACAATGATCGCGCTACTTGATTATGGATCCGGTAATTTGCGCAGCGTCCATAAGTCGCTGCTCAAGGTCGGCGCCGAAGTTCGGCTGGTGCGTAAACCTGAAGAAATCGGTGGAGCGCAGGGTATGGTTCTGCCCGGGGTGGGCGCGTTTGATGACTGCATCCAGGCCCTCCGCCAACAGGAGTTGCTGGGGGCAGCCCGCGAATTCATCCAGAGCGGAAAACCGTTTCTCGGAATCTGCGTCGGCTATCAGGCGCTCTTCGAGAAAAGCGAGGAATTCAACTCCTGTGCGGCCGGTCTTGGGGTGTTTCGTGGCAAGGTCGTTCGTTTTAAAGAAAAACCCGGACTAAAGATCCCTCAGATCGGCTGGAACCGGATCGAAATTGCGCAGCCGGATTGCCCGCTTTATCGAGGAATCCAGAACGGCAGTCACGTCTACTTTGTCCACAGTTTTTATCCGGAACCGGACGACGCGTCGATTGTCGCCACGCGTACGGAATATGGAGATAATTTCGCGTCATCTGTCTGGCGCGAAAACGTATTTGCCACCCAGTTTCATCCGGAGAAAAGCCAGCGCGTGGGCCTGCAATTATTAAAGAATTTTTGGGACCTGGTCAAAGCCTGAGCCAGCTATTTGATCCGTCGCCTCCTGCAGGCTGCCGGTGCAGATTTCTGATTTCAGACAGGGACCCTGGAAAACCCTACCCTCTTTGGCAATTGCGGAAATAGAGGCTTGGAAAACTCGGGAAAAGAGCTTGTCAGCTAAGAGAAAATCGGCCAGTCTCGCACTCGAAACACCATTCCTCTACAAGCTGATATGGACTTGGCCTTCTCACAGCAACTTTCCCGAAGAAAGTTTCTCAAAGCCTCGTCACTAGCAGCGGCGGGAGCAGTGACTCTTCCTTGGGGATTGTCTAATAAGAGCACAATAATTTCAGGTCAACGACCGCTCCGGGAGTTCGGCTATGGCGACGTCACGTTGACCAGCCGATTGCACGAGCAACAACTTCACGAAACTCATTCGGTACTGATGGAGTTGAGCGAGGATAGTTTACTGAAACCGCTTCGTCAAATGGCCGGACAAACCGCACCGGGGGCAGATCTCGGCGGCTGGTATCATTACGATCCAGACTATGATCCAAACACAATTACCACGGGTTTCGCACCCGGCTGCACATTTGGCCAGTGGGTATCGGCACTGGCACGAATGTATGCCATCACGGGCTCGCCGGCTATCCGGGAAAAGGTATTAAGGCTGAATCGTCTGTATGCCGCGACGATTTCGGGCGACTTCTACGAAAAGAACCGGTTCCCGGCTTACTGCTATGACAAATTCGTTTGTGGACTGATCGATTCACATCAGTTTGCCGGTGATACTGACGCCTTCTCGATTCTGGAGCGCACCACCGATACCGCGCTGCCTCATTTGCCTGGAAAAGCCGTGGAGCATGGCAATGTCTGGCGCAAAAACCCAGCGGTGGGATATACTTGGGACGAGTCATATACGATTTCGGAAAACCTGTTTCTTGCGTATCAGCGCGGCGCCGGCAGTCGGTATCGCGCACTCGGAGCGCAATATCTCGATGATGAATATTACACTCCGCTGGCGGATGGGCGCAATGTACTGGCGGGCCGGCACGCATATAGTTACGTCAACTCGTTGTGCTCAGCCATGCAGGCATACATGACTTTGGGCAGCGAGAAACATTTGCGTGCGGCAAGCAACGCCTTCGACATGCTCACCGCCCAAAGCTTTGCCACCGGAGGGTGGGGACCGGACGAAACTCTCTGTGGATCTGATAACACACCACTTTTAGCCAGCCTGAATAAGACGCATAGCAGCTTTGAAACACCCTGCGGCTCCTACGCCCATTTCAAGCTGACCCGCTATTTGCTTCGCGTCACGCGCGATGCCCGATACGGAGACAGCATGGAACGTGTGATGTTCAACACAATATTGGGAGCCAAACCGCTCCTGGCCGACGGAACCACTTTTTATTACTCCGACTACAATTTCCAAGGCAACAAGTTTTACAAGCATGATCATTGGCCCTGTTGTTCCGGCACGCTGCCGCAGGTGGCCGCTGACTACCGGATTAATGCTTACTTTCATGACGCCGATGGCGTCTACGTCAATTTATACATTCCATCAACCCTGCGATGGAATCATGATGACGCCCAGGTTTCCTTAACCCAGAAAGGCGATTATCCGTTTGATAGTTCGTTAAAGTTCGAACTGGCGGTATCAAAACCAACAGAATTTGCCATTGGTTTTAGAATTCCGGTCTGGGCGGATGGTGCATCGGTTCTGGTGAACGGCCAGACAATGCCGTCGTCTGGCGCCCCCGGTCAATTCGCAACTTTGCGACGATCTTGGCAAAGCGGAGATCAGATCGAGATCGATTTGCCAATGAAATTGCGTTTGGAAGCGATTGACCCACAACATCCGCAAACCGTTGCTTTGCTATGCGGCCCGCTGGTCTTGTTTGCCATCACCAACACCCCGCCGGTGGTAACAGCCCGACAGCTCTTAGCGGCCAGAAAAACCGGACCGCAAAATTGGCAGATTGAAACTGTCAGCGGAAAACTCGACCTGTTGCCTTTTACCACGATCACCGACCAGCCCTACTCAACCTACTTGACCGTGCAGCCTGGTTAATTGCGGAGAGGAAACAATCAGGCACGCGCCCGATAAAAACGCAAAAGGCTCACAAAAACCATTCGGCGGATTTACATTTGGCATTCTTCTCGTCCAAGGAGCAAGGTTGCAACGTTACTCTTTACGCTTGCCTGAGATTTCCTTTATCACATAATATGCTCTGCTGAGTGCGCGAGGATACAGGAACGGAAAAAGGTTTTAAATGTTTCGGCGCCTCGCAAAAATCGTCGCAAGCGATTGGTTAATTGGTTAATTGGTGGATGGGGTCTTAGCTCAGTTGGTAGAGCGTCTCGTTCGCAATGAGAAGGTCAGGAGTTCGAGCCTCCTAGGCTCCACCATTTATTTATCTGATAAAATTGCATAAACCATTGGTAAACTGAGGGTTTTTTGCTTTTAGGAAGGAAGTCTTAAACAAGGAGTTGCCGGGAGTTATCGGGAGGAATTGGGAGTTGACGCGGAGCAGAACGGAGTGCAAATTGGAGTAATGCGGAGTAAAATGATATGACCCCCACGAAACGCCAATTCACGAAAAATGGGACCACAAAATGGGAGCTGGACTACGGGAAAGATGCGCTTGGAGTTCGACGCCGACCCACATTCGATACGGAACAAGAAGCGGATGATGCGATCAAAAAACACCGTAAAACAGAAAAATCTCAGGACGATTACCTGGCCCGGATGACTGAAGTCGAACGTGGAATGTTGGTCAGTGTTTTGCAAGAAATCAAAGCGGCCGGCCACACGATCTCGCATGTGTGGGAAGCATTTAAAACCAGAAAAAAGGAGGTGGATGCACAATCTACAACCACGCCCCGTAATGTCCAAAAACTCAAATTCATTGGTCAAGTAGCCTCGCGATAATAATAATTGAGCAATCCTCCGAGGCGTTTTCGTCGGCAGAGATTCCCTTCTGACGGGAACCAAGTCGCTTCGGGTCGGATAAGTTGGTTGGCCAAGCCCTGGTGATTGCGTTCCTGATTGTAATGGATCACAAATTCATCCACCGCACGACGCAGTGAACTCTCTCCGAAGAGGACCATCCGCCCCAGGCACTCCTGCCGGATCGTCCGCACAAATCGCTCGGCATACGCGTTCAAATTCGGCGAACGCGCCGGCAATCGCAGTGCCGCAACCTGTCCACTTCGCAGCAGTTGACGAAAACGGTCGCTGAACACAGTGGCACGATCGTGAATCAGCAGACGACTGGAGGTAAGAAATCCGGTCCAAGGGTCGACGAGGTTGCGAGCAATCTGCAACATCCACGACTCAGTTGGCTCGGGGACCACGCCGGCGATCTCCACCACGCGCGTCGCCAGTTGAATCAAAAAAAGCACGTGATAACGCACCAGTCCCCTGCCCGTCCACACCTCCACCGTAAAGAAATCTGCGGCGGCCAGCACTTCCCAATGCGCTTTCAGAAACTCCCTCCAAGTCATCCCTCTCCTCCGCTTCGGGGCCGGTTCCACTCCGGCAGCTTTCAAGACATTTGCAATTGTTCCACGACTGACCTCATGGCGCAGATTGGCCAACGCGCCTTGAATCCGGGTGTAACCCCAAGTCCGGTTCTCCCCGGCTAGCTTCAAGATCAATTCCTGAATTTCACCCTCCGTTCGCGGTCTCCCAGGTTTGCGTGCTTTGCTGGAATCATATTTCTGAGCAATCAGCCGCCGGTGCCAAGCCAGCAAGGTGCCAGGCGTGACCAGACTCGCAAATCGATCCAGCGTCCTCCGGCCTAACCGCTTGCCCTTGGTCGCCAGTCGCCGGCGTTGGTCTTCGTTGAACCGTGGCTTTTTGCCCATGAGCTCTTTGAGAACTCGTATTTCTTCCTGCAAATACTTAATCACGTCCTGTTGGTTACGATTCATCCAACCAGCCAGGCAGAGAAGTACAAACGCTAACGGATTCACCGCCAGATCATCTCACTTTTTCCTCGAATTCGCCAGCATCACAAATGCCCCCATCTTCAGCATCGGAATCTGGGACAATTTCAGTACGAATTCGAATATTTGGACAATACGGGGGGAAGTCCCGCCTCGGGTAATTCGAGTTCGCCTATCGCACCGCAAGATGCCGCACCGGCCGCCCCGAAAGCACCAACAATCGCGGATGACGCTCAAAGCGGACAAATATCCGGCTAACAAGAATTCAATCAACCAGATTTTAAAAACCATATGCCTCCTGCTGCAAGAGCTTCTGATATGCATGTTTGTCCCATGGTGACTGGCGTTGTCCCACACGTAGGCGGGCCAATTTTGCCGCCCGGTTGCCCCACCGTGCTCATCGGCATGATGCCCGCCGCTCGCGTGGGCGACATGGCCACTTGCGTGGGCCCTCCAGATGTCATCGCCATGGGTTCCACAACCGTTCTCATCGGGAACATGCCTGCAGCGCGCTTGGGGGACCAAACCGCACACGGAGGAGCTATCCTTCTTGGCTGTCCGACGGTAATGATCGGATGATCATATTTTGGATGAATGAACGTGTGTCCATGAATAGTAAGAAAACATTTTTTGCTAAATATTCATTAAACTCCGAAACTGACTACAAAAGGTGATTAATACCATATCAAACTCGGCCTGAAGTCTCTTGGCATTTTCGCTACCAAAACGTCTATGATCACAAAATCCACGTATTTAAAACCCATTCCGCTTATACAGCCAGTGGACATCAGCATTTCGTTTCAAAGTTTTACGCTGCCGACAGGTGTCACTGGATTGCCCGGCGCGGCCAACCTCACAACTGAGACACGCTATGAATCCCATGTTACCGTTTCCGGTGGCCTGAATGGCCGTTTCAGCGGGTCAATCTATCCGGACAACATGAATATCAAAGGGCGGTTGCTTAACGGCACATACGATGTGTTTCTGGGCTTTCACAAGCCAGGCCAGCCGAAAACAGGCGATCTAAAAGTCCGAACGAACGGATTCCGGGCCGTTCTAGTCGTCAACGCCGGGCGGTCTTTGCGGGTTAACAGTCTTTCACCGCACAAGCACACCTCGGATGGTATCCATATCCACAATGGTTACAATCATTGGCATGTTTCGCATCCAATGTCCGAAGGTTGCCTGATAATCGCACCCAAGGACTGGAGCAGTTTTATCTCAATGTTCCTGAACGCTTTTCCAAACATTTCTGAGTGGGCTTCCGGAAGCAGTAGAATCGGGCGCTGGATCGGCAAGGTGACGGTTAGGTCCACTCTTTACAATGACTTCGCCCCCCGTAACGATGGCCTGATGGCCTGAAGAATGAATTGCCCGAATCCTGGACCTTTTCAGCCGTGAGTTTCGGAAACCCATTCTTCTATGTCAAAGATATGTAGTCAGAAATGACGTGAACTTTTACTTAAAACATTATGACAATTGATGTTGTTCGAATTTCAGACCAGAATAATTGCAAAATCGTTCCGGAACTCATCTTTTTAAGAAAAGCGGATAGATCCATTGTTTTTCGAGACGCGCCTCAAAGCCCTGAAATTTACCAAGCTGGCACTTTAAGTTTTGCCGCACAATTTTATTAATGTTTTTTATGATCAGAACCAACACTATTAGGCTCCATGAGGCTTGGGGTGGTTTTCCCAATGCTGATATTACCAACAGCTTTCTGGGTGGCTACAAACCTACAAAGGTTTATGGCCCCGCTCGATTGCTGCGCCTTCTTTACGACGGGGCTCCGGGCGCCGAAGGCATAGCGGAGGATCCAAGCAATTTGCATGGGTGCTACTGGTTTGCTGAAGATGAAATTCGGAGCATCAAAGACTGGCTTGATTCAGACCTGAAGAAGGATTCTTTAGATCGTGTGACTTACCTGAACCGGATGGCAATTGCCCTGCGGAATGAGCTTAGGCAACAACTGGCCATCTGCCGGAATTGGTCGCCTAGGTTTGATTTCTTCGCCCGGTTGACCGTGCCCCCACAAAAGTCGGTTGTGGGTTTGGTTGGAACAGTTAGGGGACAGCGCGTCTACGATTCGAACAACCCACGTTACCCGTCGGTCAGCACTAAAGACACCAAACTGTCCGGCGGATTGAAACAATATGTGATTAACTTTAAAATGCCGGCAAACTCTTCTGGCATGAACTGGATACAAGACGCCTTGAGTTTTGATCTTTTATATCGCTAATATAAAATAAGCCGAGGCGGCACAAAGTAGATTTCATAATTTATGCCAGTAGATTATTTGAGCCCCGCTGCAAAACAAATTATCAAGCCGGGCATGACGCCTTGCGAGAAGGCACAGGCCCTCAATCAGCAACAACTATCATCGGATGCCGTCAAGTCCATGGCACATGGCCTGCCCGAGCCCAAGGCTGTGCAATGGGCAACCGCAAGCGCGGAAAAAGTGTCGAATCCGGCACACACCACAGATTTTCAGGCGATTCAAGCGGCGAAGGCGTGGTGTCAGAATCCTTCAACGCAAACCCAACAGTTGGCAGCACAAGCAGCATCCAAAGCAGGTTTCCAAACGCCAGGTTCTTGGGCGGCCCAAGCAGCCGCATCCGCAGGTTCTGGTACAGGACTCACCGCGCACGCGGCTGGTGGTGCGGTCATGTTGGCGGCAGCCCAGGGCGGCAAACCCATTTCACCCCCAGGTGCCCCCGCCCCCCAACCAGCGCCCCCCACGCCCCCCCAGCCCGCAAAAGCCAGTTTTCAACTTCCTTTCTTCAAGAAACCCTGCGTACAACCTGTCGCCCAAACACCACAAACCCCAGCACTCGGACCAGATGGGCTTACGCTTACTCCAGCGCAACGAACAGAGATGGCAAAAAATACTGACCCATATCTTAAGCTTGGCTGTGCCATCGGCGACGGCAGCCCTAGCTAAAGAATATTAAGAGACACCTAATGACAATGTGTTGATAAGCGCTGAGGACGGAACTGCAGGTTTCTTCACGATGCATCCCGTAATGTCCAAAAACTCAAATCCATTGGTCAAGTGGCCTCGCGATAATAATAATTGAGCAATCCTCCGAGGCGTTTTCGTCGGCAGAGGTTCCCTTCCGACGGGAACCAAGTCGCTTCGGGTCGGATAAGTTGGTTGGCCAAGCCCTGGTGATTGCGTTCCTGATTGTAATGGATCACAAATTCATCCACCGCACGACGCAGTGAACTCTCTCCGAGGAGGACCATCCGCCCCAGGCACTCCTGCCGGATCGTCCGCACAAATCGTTCGGCATACGCGTTCAAATTTGGCGAACGCGCCGGCAACCGCAGTGACTCAACTCGTCCACTTCGCAGCAGTTGACGAAAATGTTCGCTGAACACGGTGGCACGATCGTGGATCAACAGACGACTGGAAGCAAGAAAACCGGTCCAAGGGTCGACGAGGTTGCGGGCAATCTGCAACATCCACGATTCGGTTGGCTCGGGGACCACGCCGGCGATCTCCACCGCACGCGTCGCCAGTTGGATCACGAAAAGCACGTGATAACGCACAAGTCCCCTGCCCGTCCACACCTCCACCGTGAAGAAATCTGTAGCGGCCAGCACTTGCCAGTGCACTTTCAGAAACTCCCTCCAAGTCATCCCATCCTTCCGCGTCAGTGCCGGTTCCACTCCGGCAGCTTTCAAGACATTTGCAATCGTTCCGCGACTGACTTCATGCCGTAGATTGGCCAACGCGCCTTGAATCCGGGTGTAACCCCAAGTCCGGTTCTCCCTGGTTAGCTTCAAGATCAATTCCTGAATTTCACCCTTCGTTCGCGGTCTCCCTGGTTTGCGTGCTTTGCTGGAATCATATTTCTGAGCTGTGCTAACGACCAGTTCATGAGACTGATTTAAGCCTAAAAGCGGTTGACACTTCAATGATAAATGGAGTGTTAACATGAACGAAGAAACGATAGTGGAGAAGAAGTGGAACAGCCCCCCATTCATCACCCGGGCCGAGTCCTGCGGCAAGTTTAAACGCTCGCTCCTGCAAAAGGGTTAAAGCGTAAAAGAGCAAAAACTAAAGCCCCCTAACACACCGAAAACCAAAGTCGTTGTTGGCGCCGTACGGGAAGTAGTAGCTGCGATATGCGGACCTCACGAAGATGGCCAGGCTCTCCCAATTGCCGCCGCGCGTCACACGGTTGCTCAACGGCCCGACTGGTCCGCGTGGGTCAGTTCCTCCCAGATACGGGCTGCCACTTGGATATGGAGGACCCGCATACCAGTCCCAGCACCATTCAGCCATATTCCCCGCCATGTCGTTGAGGCCATAACCGTTTGGCGCAAAATAGCCCACCGGACTTGTGAAAGGCACATGTCCAGTATCGAAATTCGTGTTGAAGCCAGTGTAGGGCCCCAAATCATAAGTATACCCGCCAGAATTAGTTGGATTTGGATCGGCAATGTAATTGGCCTGGCTTTCAGATATCGTGTCACCCCATGGAAACCGCTGACCGCTTAACCCGCCACGCGCCGCCTTCTCCCACTCCGCCTCCGTCGGCAGCCGATACCCGTTCGTCCCCCAGTTCGGATAAACCGTAGTGCCATTGTCCCCTTTGGTGAACACCTGCGTCAAACCCGCGTCTGTGTAATACACCGGCGTCAAACCTGCCTGCTGCGACCGCGCATTGCACCATTTCACACAGTCATACCAGTCCACCGTCTGGACCGGTTGCACGGGTTGACTATTTGTCTGTGCGTAGCCGGCATTGGCAAAGCTGTAGCCATTACTCGTGGCATAATTATAAACCGTCTGCCATTGGCTGTAGCTCACCAGATTCAAGTCCATATAAAACGCCGACACATAAACGCTCGTCGGTGGGATATTATTATTAGCTGGAGAACCGTTATCCACTGTGTCCCCGATCGTGAATGACCCCGCCGGAATTAGTGCCATGCCGTCGGCTGTGGTGGTCGGAACCAATAACAAACGAAAGAACCTCGCTGCCAAAGTATTGGCAACGGTCACGGCGGTCTGCGAACCGTAAGTCGCTGGGACGGCATCGGTGGCATACACCCAGTTGGTGGAGGCCAGATTGGTGCTGCTTTGCAAAACGTAATCTGTAGCGGTTGCTGGCCAATAAAGCAGGGATTGATTGTTCGTCGGCACAATTCCCAACGCCGGTTGCGCCATCACAGGATGAACCACGGCCAGCAACGCCAGCCCGATGAATAGGGAATGAAGTGTGGTATTTTTCATCAGAAATTCGAGTTTAGTTTTCCTTACTTCGATGATGACCTGATTTGCTGTGCCTTTTTACACCTCGGCCAATGTAAATACAACTAAAATTGATGTTCCTCCTGTAACGCCATCTGAGTAATCAACCCTCAAAACGGGATGGCGAGTTGCGGACTACCTTGGGCGATGCGGGTGGACCGTGCAATCCAAGGATAAAATCAATCTTTCGGCTTCGCGTGTTGTTGCGGTCTGCGAACTCTCATTTGCCACCGGCGAACCCGATTATACCGGGATCCTTCCGGTTCACCTGCTGGATGGAGCCCATACCCAAGAGGCAATTGACACCCAAATGTAACTTAATTCTGGTTGATAGTACGAGACAATGGATTTCTTTCAGATCATGATGCTGTTTAGGATGTATTATTTTCAATCTCTCGCCCGCCGCAATATTCTTTTGCCTGTGATGGTAACGCTCGTGTGGCGGTTAACCAATGTTTCGGCGATGGCGCTCGATCCCAACTCATTCACCTCTTTGGGGGCCAATCCATTCACGGTCACCGGCACCTACACGATTAACAGCGCCGCCAATCCTCCGGTGTTGACGCGGCCAGGGTTGTCATCGATCAATGGTGTCGTTTCCGGTGGCGAGGCCGTGTTCACCTTTGACAACATTTCCATTCCAACCAACGTGATCATTCAACCAGCCTACAACTCTGGCGCCCTTCCCGTCGCCATTTTGTCGAAAGGCGACTGGTCGATCGCGAACAATTCCGAAATCGATTTTAGCGGAAGCGATGGTGTGTCTTTCGATCCTGTCAGTGGCAATGCAGTAGAGAACGGTGGCGCGGCCGGCCCGGGCGGTGGCGGCGGTGGTGGTGGCGCGGGTGACGAGGAGAATGGTTACGGCGATGGCGGCGCGGGCAGCCCAAACGGTGGCAACGGTGGGGCTGGCGAGGCAATGGCCTTTCCTGGTAATGGCGGGAGCGTAGGGCCCAGTGGCGGCGGCGTTGGCGGCGGTGGTGGCGCTTTTGGTGGCGTCGGTGGTAATGCTACCCTCGGTTACCCTGGGGGTAGCGCTTACGGTAATCTTGGCGTCAACGCCGGTGGAAACAATTACGGCACCACATTGCAGGGCGGCAGCGGCGGCGGAGGAGGAGGTTATGGCTACGGCGGTGGTGGTGGCGGCGGCGGTGGGGCGGTGGAGATTGGCGCGATTGGCAACGTCGAATTGTCAGGATACGTTTATACCTTTGGCGGTAGTGGCGGTACTCAACAAGGTGGCGGCGGGGCGGGTGGCGGGGTTTATGTGCATGGCTCCTCGGTCTCCTTGACGGGCGGAATCGGTGCCTACGGTGGTGTGGGCGCCAGTTATGGCTTATATGATGGCGGTGGTGGCGGTGGCGGACGGGTATTCATTTACACCTCAACGGGCCAGCTTTCCGGCGGCAGCATGGGCAATGTCAATGTCTCCGGCGGCTCCGGCGGCAACTACGGCGGCTCCGGCACGGCCACTTTGGCGGGTCTGCCGAGGATAATGGTGACGAACACCAACGACAGCGGCCCTGGCTCCCTGCGCCAGGCCATCTCCACTCCCGAGGTCGGCACCTACATCACGTTTTCCAACAACCTGGCCGGTGCGGCCATCCTGTTGACCATCGGCGAAGTGGAAATCACCAATAATCTCATCATTGACGCTTCGGCGCTGCCTGGCGGCATCACGATCAATGGCAACTATGCCAGCCGGATTTTTTCAATCCTCCCCGGGGCCTATGTCACGTTGGCGGGACTCATCCTTACCAACGCCTCCAGCATCAACATCGGCGTTGGCGGCGCGATTTTTAACAGTGGCGTGCTCACGCTGACCGATTGCCTGGTCACGGGCAATTCGAGCGACTTAAACTATGAGGGCGGGGCCATCTTCAATCAGGGCCCGCTGACCCTCACCGGCTGCACCTTCACCGGCAATGTCGCTGGCAGACAGGGCGGGGCCATCGCCGACCAGGGAGATCTCTGCTCCCTGCAAAACTGTACCTTTAACGGCAATACGGCATCCAATGGTTCCGGGGGGGCAATTTCAGAAACCCTTGGTGCCACGCTGAACATACTTCACTGCACCTTCATCAGTAATAACGGCCCCGGCGGTGGTGGTGACATTTTCAATAATGGCAGCCATCTAAACATCACCAACAGCATTCTGGCCGGAAGTACGTACGCCGACATTTACAGTGTTAACAGCAGCACGAATACCTTCGTCGGTTCGAATATCGTGCAAGTGCTCGACAACTTCGGAACCCTCGTGGGTGCCAGCACGATTCTAGCGGTCAATCCCCAACTCGCCCCGCTCGGCAATTACGGCGGGCCGACCCCCACGATGCCGCCTTTGCCCGGCTCACCCGCCATTAACGCCGCTACGTTCACGACCCTTGCCACAGACCAACGCGGCTTTCCCCGCCCGGTTGGACCGGCGGCGGACCTCGGCGCGGTGGAATGGCAGGCGCCGGTGACGAATCGGCCGGTGCTGGCGAATGCAAGCCTGTCCGCCGGCGGCGCCAACGCCTTCTCGTGCACGTTCACCAATAGGCCGGTAGCCGATTTCACCGTGCTGGCCTCCACCAACTTGGCGTTGCCCTTGACCAATTGGACGGTTCTCGGCGAGGCCATGCAAGTCGCATCGGGTCAGTATCAATTCAGCGACCCGCAGGCCACGAATTTTCCCGTGCGCTTCTACGACGTGCGCAGTCCGTGACCTCAGGTGGCCCATTTTGCCAACGCTCAATTGAGATGTAAGCAGGCGAGAACTCTGGAACGCAAAAGCCTTATTCCTTTGGCCCAACGCCAAAAAAATTACTGACGATTGCTGAGCTCGCAAAGTTGTTAGGCTTCAGGCAGGCTTGGGTTCGCCAGAGAGTCAATGCCGGCATCATCCCCGCCATACGATTCAATTCACGGGCTTGGCGATTTCACTGGCCTTCTGTGCTTGCCGCGCTGCGAAAGCTCTGATTTATCCTCCGCTTGACAGTTCATTTGGAGTTGCCGAACATTAGAGCACAGGCGCGTGACGAGTGTGTGGCCGCCGGGCATTTAGCAATGAGACATTTGAATCACTCCCTCCGATACGTGAATTTGGAGACGGATTTGGAGCCGGACGGAGCCGGTGATAAAACATCAAAAAAACGATGACAGGCATTACACTTTTCGCTCATTCGCAATGAGAAGGTCAGGAGTTCGAGCCTACTAGGCTCCACCAAAATCACATCGCGTCGCAAAATGCGGGAGTTAAACTGCTGATCAAAGACGCGGGTTTGTTCAAGGTTGATAAATGTTTCCTCCAATCCACAAGCGTCACCTCGCCGCTGTTATTTTCTCCCTCAAGGCAGCCATTGGTGCAGTCGTTGCCGCGCTGGTTTATCAGTGGCTCGCGTTGCCAGGAGGGCCGTGGGTGGCGGCCGTATCCGCTGTTTTGGTAACCCAACCCGACCTTGACGGCTCTTTGAAGGCATCCTTGCTGCGCGTCGCGGCCAATCTGGCCGGAGCATTTGGCGGCGCTGTGCTGCTGGAAATCATCGGACAACCCATCGTTGCCATGGCGGTCGGGGTAATGCTCACCGGACTGGTTTGCTACCTGTTGGAGCAGGACGACGCCTTGCGGCCCTCCTTTGTCGCGGTTATTATTGTGACATTGTTTGGTGGAGCGAGTGGCTGGCACAACTCAGCCAACCGCGTAATCGGCGTGGTAGTTGGCTGTGCATGCGCCCTGATCGTCGGTTTCTGGTTCCACAAATTGAGTGCCGGATTAAAGCATTCCGAACAGGGACAAAAGAAGCTAGATGAATAGGCGGATTAATATCGCCTCGCGACCATGAAATTTTCCTTAAAGAACAAGTGGGTGTTAATCACCGGTGCCTCAAGTGGTTTTGGCGCAGCCGCAGCTATGGCTTTCGGAGCTCAGGGCGCCAAAGTGCTGTTGGGCGCCCGACGACTTGATCGTCTGGAAAGAGCGGCGGCCAAGGCAAAGAAAGCCGGCGCAGTGCAAGCCTTGTTCCATGAACTCGACGTGGCCAGCACGGCGAGCGTGGAGACTTTTTTGAGGTGGGTGAAAAAAACACTAAAAGACCGGCCGCTGCATGTTTTGATCAATAATGCCGGTGGCGCCCAAGGGTTGGATTTCGTCGCCGTCGGCAAGGATGCGGATTGGGAAATAATGTTGCAAACCAATGTCCTCGGTGTCTTGCGGATGACTCGCGGTGCCCTGCCCTTGCTGCCAAAGGATGCCGGTGCCAGCATCATCAATATCGGTTCCACTGCAGGTCACACCGCTTACGCCGGCGGAGCGGCCTATTGTGCCGCCAAGGCAGGTGAACTCCAAATCACCCGCGCGCTTCGCCACGAGCTTTTGGGTAGCGGCATCCGTGTCAGCACGGTTGATCCGGGTTTGGCCGAAACGGAATTCTCCGTGGTGCGCTTCAAGGGTGACAAAAAAAAGGCGGCGGATGTTTATGCGGGCATGAATCCCCTGGTGGCGAAAGACATTGCCGAGATTCTGGTTTGGGTGGCCAGCCGTCCTGCCCATGTCAACATCGACGAAATGATCGTCAAACCAGTGGATCAGGCGGAAATGGGCAAGGTATTTCGCCGGTCATAATCTAAAGTTGGTGGGAAGAGAGTCTCTCGAGCCCTTTTTCGCACAAAAACCATAAAAGTTAGGACTCGACCGAGTCTCGCCCCACCAAGTTGAAGAAAAAAACGGCGAACCGGTTTACGGTTCGCCGTTCGCACTTAAGCGTTTAAATCAAAGGCCTTTGTGGCTGATGTACTTGACCAGGTCAACAACGCGGTTGCTGTAACCCCATTCATTGTCGTACCAGCTGATGATCTTGAAGAAGCGTTTTTCGCCCTTCAGATTGTTTTGCAAGGTAGCCAAGCTGTCATAGATGGAACTCCGGTCATCATGGATGAAATCGGTCGAGACCAATTCTTCCTCGGTCACACCCAGGATGTTTTTCAAATAGGTCTTAGAGGCGTTTTTCAAAGCCGCGTCGATTTCCTCGATGCTCGTGTCCTTGACGGTGCGGAAGGTAAGGTCGACGACGGAAACGTCCGGGGTCGCGACGCGGAAGGACATGCCCGTGAGCTTGCCCTTGGTGGCAGGCAAAACTTCGCCGACGGCTTTCGCGGCGCCCGTGGTACTCGGAATGGTGTTGATGGCCGCTGCGCGGCCGCCACGCCAATCTTTCTTGGAGGGACCGTCGACGGTTTTCTGGGTGGCCGTGTAAGCATGAATCGTGGTCATCAGACCGGTTTCAATGCCGAAACCTTCCTTGAGGAGCACGTGAACGAGCGGCGCGAGGCAGTTCGTCGTGCAGCTGGCGTTAGAAATGATGTTGTGCTTGGCGGGATCATATTCGCCCTCGTTGACGCCCATGACAATGGTCTTTACCTCACCTTTGCCAGGAGCAGAAATGATGACTTTCTTGGCCCCCGCTGCGAGATGGCCCTTGGCCTTTTCGCTGTCGGTGAACAAACCGGTCGATTCGATCACAATATCTACGCCATGATGTTTCCAAGGCAATGCCGTAATCTCCTTGCCGGCGCCGACACATTTGATCTTGTGGCCATTGACCACCAGGATGTCGGCCTCTTCGAGGGCAGGATTGCTCTTTTCGGTGGAAACATGGTGTTTAAAGCGGCCATGAACGGAATCGTACTTCAACTGGTACGCGAAATAGTCGGCGTCCGTGGAAACGTCGACCACGGCAACCACATCGATGCCTTTGCCGAGAAGACCTTGGTCAACCAGCGCTTGAAATACCAGACGTCCAATGCGTCCGAACCCATTAATCGCAACTTTAACAGCCATAGTTTTATTTTATATTTTGGTAAAAATGATGTTCAAATCCGACTGCGCAATCTACCAAGCCTCCGCGCAGCGTCAATAAAGAATTATTATACAACTGCAGTGTTTGCGGTCTGCATCAAATGAACTTGGGTACCACACGGAAGGTGGTGCCGTGGAGGAAATAATGAGCATACGTCGGCGTCGGCGCTCTGCCCCACACATCGGGAATTTCCCGAATGGAGACTGCCTCACCCGGGCCAAGTCGTTTTAAACGAGCTGGAATGGCTCAAAGGATTTGCCCAAAACGGGGGCGCTCTTGGTCTTCAGCCAGCTCTCCAAAACGCCCGCATAAACATTGCGGAAATCGACGTTGTACTTGATATCTCCCTCAAAAAGATCCTGCGGAGCGAGGCTGGGGTAGTGACCAAGCAGGCCGGCTTTTACTTTATTGCCGACGATGAACATGGGAGCGGCAGCGCCGTGGTCGGTGCCACCATTTGCATTTTCCGCAACTCGACGCCCGAATTCACTGAAGGTCATCACCATCACGCGCGGCAGATTACCTTGCGCCGCCAAGTCATCCACAAATGCCTTGGTTGAATCGCCTAAATCCTGCAACAAGCGTTGTTGGGAGGCGATTTGGTTGGTGTGCGTATCGTAGCCGCCCTGAGAAACGTAATAGACTCGTGTCGGCAATCCGCCGCCAATCAGTTTGGCGACCAGCTTGAGCGAATTGGCCAGGGGGGAATTAGGATAGACAGATTGGTTTTGGGTACGTGCGGCGATGGCGCGCACCTGGTCTGAACTCATCTGGGCATCGAGCGCCGTGCGCGTGATGAAATCTATCGCCCGTCCACCGGTCATGGGCATCCCGGCGGGCAAAGCGCCGATACTACCACCGGAGTTTAGCATATCACCCGAAGAATCCATCAGGTTGGTTTCGCCATCCGGCGAAGGATTGGACATCTCCAATTCGTTCAATTTCTTATAGGATTCTTCAGTGCCAGCGCCGTTCGCGATGAATCGATAGTCCTGGGGATTGTTGAAACAAATGCCTTTGGGCTGGCGGGCAAAGAAGGCTTCAGGCAATTGACTGCCAATGGTGACTCCCACAGTGGGGTCAGCGCCGGGGCAGGCGTTATCAAAATAGCGTCCGAGCCAGCCGTATTTCTCGACGCGATCGGAGTCGCTGGCGGTCTGCCAGATTTCGGTGGACCGAAAATGTGAGCGGTTGGGATTGGGATACCCCACCCCCTGGATAACCGCAAGGTTACCGGCATCATAAAGACTTTTGAATCCGCCGAGGGCGCCATGAAAACCAATGTCATCGTTCAACTTGATGATCTGGTTCGATTGCAGCCCGATGCGCGGGCGGGCTTGATGATAATAATCGCTGCTATAAGGCACCACGGTGTTGATGCCGTCATTGCCGCCGGCCATTTGGAGCACCACGAGGATGGTTCCATCCTTGCCGGTGTCGATTTGGGTGGCGGAATCAGCCGCCTGACTTTGCAGCGCAGCAAAGGTGTCGGCCAAAAAAGCCGGCACCGTCCAGGAGAGAGCGCTGCCGAGCACAGTGGTGCGCAAAAATTCGCGGCGCGTCTGCAGGGAGATTTCTTTACTCATATTTTTGCCTCAGGTTACTTGATATTCCGGTGTGGACATCATGAGCCGAATGGTTTCCGCGATATCCGTATCGGACAATTTGGTTTTGGAATTCAGGAATTGTTGCAGGGCTTCCTGCTGACCGACTTGCAGATTGGTTTGGAACAAACGGTTCTGAAGCGAAGCCACGAGCGCCTCTTTGTCCCCGCGCTCTTCGGGGCTCAAAATCTTTTCGACATTCACCCCGCCCATCTTGATGCGCTGGAGGGCTTTTTCCAGATGATTAGTCCCGCCCACCTTGCGGCCGAAGTCCGAAGCATGCAATGGCGGCAGCGATCCCATCACCAGCGATTGGGCATCGTTATAGCGCGTCAACAAGGTGTTGGTCGTGATCCAGGTGATTCCGCCATCCCAACCCTTCACGTTAGGCGGCGCGAAAATATCCTGGCCGAGCTGCCGCAACATCCCCCAACTGACCAGCGTTGGCGGCAGATCACATTCCAGCATGCGCACGCTTCCAATCAGCCATTGGACCGGACTCTTGACCTGGTTGCGAACAATGTCGTCACTATAAAATTCCTCGCTTTGCAACATCACGCGGAGGAAAGGCTTGAAATTATTGCCATTGGCGCGAAAGGAGGCAGCCAACGCATCATTGAGAGCTTCATCCGGGACCTGGCCGGAAAAGTAATTCCAAATTTTGGCGGTAATGAATTTCGCGGCCTGGGGCTGCTCGATAATCGTGGCGATGACATCGTCACCATCGAGATTCCCCGTTCGGCCCAGGAACGTTTTCTCACCGTCATCATGGATTTGCGGGCGGTAGACAAACTTCTGGGTTTGCTGTTCAAGCGACCAACCGGTCAGGGCTCGCGCCCCTTCGGTGATGTCGTGCTCGGTATAATGGCCTTCGCCAAGGGCAAAGAGTTCCATGACCTCACGGGCAAAGTTTTCGTTGGGATGCTGTTTGCGACTCTGGGCTTGATCCAGCCAGATCAACATCGCGGGATCCTTGCCAGCCTCGTTGAGCAGAAGTTCCCAGTTACTGGTAGCCAGCCGGCGGAACAATTCATTCTGCCGCCACATATAATAAGGATTGCGAACCTTTTCCGAGCTGGTGGCAAAGTGTCCGTGCCAGAACAATGTCATCTTTTCCTGAAAGGGTCGCGGTCCGCGCGCCATGCGCTGCAACCACCAACCACGCAATTCGAGAAAACGGGTTTGATCCACACGATTGGCCGCCTGCTGAATTTGGCGCTTCTCTTCCGGCGTGGCGGCCGCCTTTAATGCGTCGCGTAATTGTTTAATTTCGTCAGGATTCGGATGAGCCCAGTCCGGATTGACTGTCGGATCGGGAATGTTCTCGTAATCAATCAGGGAAGAAATCGCTCGGTCATGAGACAAATCAGCTAGCTGCTGGATTTCTGGTGGTGGCCCGCCGAACCCGGCACGATTCAGCAAATGAGCGGCCATTTCGTAATTCCATTTGTCATTGGACAAAGGCCTTAACATATACAGTACAAGACGTAATTATTCATTCAGAGGTTTCAACTACAATGAAACGCTTTATTCGGGCGGCCAAGTGCGCGGGCTCAAACGGCGGAGTTCCAATCTAATATCTTCAATTGCACCGTCTTCTTACCATTGTAATCATTCACGCCGGGGACGAAAGCGAGGTCAAATCGACCCGCCGGCAGCTTTTGTTTCCCGGCATTCCACCAGACCGCCTCGTGCGTGACTTTGCCATCAGTGACCCAAAGTTTCATATGCTGCTGATCCTTCCCCATACGAAGCAAGGGGCGTGCCTGAGACAGGTTGCGGGAAAAGAACTGTACCGCGGCATTCCCCTGCCCGGTTGGCTTTAGCTGTTCAAGCTCGGCCAGGGAATCCAAGGTGATTTCTGACAGAATCACCTCGGCATCAAGCCTCAAGGCGGGTATCAGGTCCTCCGGTTTTAAGCAGCGGCGGGCAACCTCATTTAATGTGTCCCGAAACGGATCAATCTTTTCCGGCAAAATGCTTAGACCGGCAGCCATGGCGTGGCCGCCATGACGCACCAAAAAACCATCGCACTCGCGCAAAGCCAAGGCCAGGTCGAAACCGGCTATGCTTCGACCTGACCCCCGCATCTCGCCGCCTTCACCACCGATAATGATGGTGGGACGGTAAAACTCCTGCAGAACCCGGGAAGCCACGATGCCGACCACTCCGATGTGCCAAAGCAACTGCCCCTCGACAATGACGAAGTCTTTTTGGGGGTTGAATTTTGAACGGACCAGGCCCAGCACTTCCTCGACGATTCCCTTCTCAATTTGCTGGCGCTCGCGATTTCGAGAATCGAGATTGCCGGCAAGAGACAGAGCCGATTGCAGATCCAGAGCCAGCAGCAAACGCAACGATTCGTCGGCAGATTCCAGGCGCCCGGCGGCATTCAATCTTGGGGCGAGTTGAAACCCCACATCAAAGGTCCCGAGTTTTTCCGGTGACTGAGAAACCTGTTTGAGCGCCACCAATCCCGGCCGTCGCGTCGAGTTCAATCTCTCCAGCCCGGCCGACACGAGAACGCGGTTCTCTCCGTTGAGCGGCACCAAATCCGCGATGGTGCCCAAGGCTACCAGATCGAGCAGTGGCCGCAAATCATACCCGGTTGCACCGACCAATCCGGCCTCTCTCGCCCGCTTAACCAAGGCGTGGGCGAGTTTAAAAGCCAGACCGGCGGAACAAAGTCCGGCCAGATTTGCGGCGTCGTTCTGGCCAGAGTTCAGCAACTGCGGATTGACTAGGGCGACGGCACGAGGAGCAGGATTGGAAACCTGATGGTGGTCCAAGACGATTACTTCGACCCCACAACTGATCAACCAGTCGATGGTGTTCACCGCGGTCGAACCACAATCAACCGCCAACAGTAATTTGATGCGGTCAGCAGACCCGGAATGGTCATGACTGCCGTCGAAGGTTTTCAAACAATTCTCGACACCGTCCCGGCTTAAGCCATATCCCTCCTCCATGCGGTTTGGCAAATAGGTCTCAACCCGCCAGCCAAAATGCCTCAGTACTTCCTGCAAAATAGTAGTCGCGGTGACTCCGTCCACGTCGTAATCCCCGAAAACGACCAACCGCTCCTGTTTCGATCTGGCCTGAAACAATCGGTCAACGGCGGCGGCCATATTGGGCAGGACAAAAGGGTCGCCCAAATTCTTCAAGCGCGGGGATAAAAAATCGATGATCGCCGAAGGCTCACTGAGGCCGCGATTGAGGAGGCATTGCGCCAGCAGCGGGGTAATCTGGAGACGTGACGCTAATTGCCCCGCGAGTTGGGGCTGCGGCGGGGCCGGTGACCAGCGAAATTTCATTTGCCTGCAGCCAATCCTAGCCGAACCGGATGCCTGCGGACCTTGCAATGTCACGCAGCCTGGTTTGAGCGGTTAAATTGCCAGGCCCGGCGACTTGGGCCGCCGGGCAAATGCTTCAAGCCCTCGGGGCGGCGGAGTTCTGGACCGCGACTTGGGCTCCAGCACCAATATTGGGACGCTGTCCCTTGTGCCACCAGAGCACGATCACGCTCGCAATGTAGATCGACGAGTAGGTGCCCATGATGATGCCAATCAGGAAGGTAAACGCGAAGTCGTTGATTACACCGCCGCCAAAAATGAACAGCGAGAGCGTGGCCAGGAAAACCGTGCCGCTGGTGATGATGGTTCGGCTCAGGGTCTGGTTCAGCGCCTGGTTGATGATGTCCAGAAATGAACCGCGCACACCCAGCTTCAAATCTTCGCGGATCCGGTCGAAGATGACGATTTTGTCGTTGATGGAGAAGCCGATGATGGTCAGGACCGCCGCCACCACCGTGGCGTTGAACTGGCGGCCGGAGACATAGTTGGCAATACAGAAGGCGCCGATGGTGAACAGCACATCGTGCAAAACGCCCACCACGGCCGCCACGGCGAATGAGAATTCATAACGGAAGGCCACGTAGAAAAGGATGCCCAGCATGGCGCAGAGCGAGGCGATGACCGCCGAACGCTGAATCTCCTCGCCGACCACGGCACCCACCTGCTGCTTTCCGATTGCCTGGAAATGGGCCTCGGGAAACTTTTGGGTGATGGCGGCTTGCACCTTGTCAGAGGATCCGCTGGACGTCGTGACACGAAGGGTTTCCGCCCCGCTGCTACCCGCATCCTTTTGGTATTGAATCTGAGCATCCTCCTCACCGATGCCGGACACAGCGGTACGGACTTCGTCGACGCCTACTTTTTGGGTAAAACTATACACGGTGCTGTCGCCGCCGAGGAAATCAACGCCAAACAGTTTTGATCCGCGAGTGATACCAAAGCCGAGCGAAATGATGACGAACAGCCAAGTGGTCACGAACAAGGGCTTGGCGATGGCCATGAAATTGACTTTGGAACTCTTGATGATGTGAAGCATCCACAGAGATTTCAAAATATTGCGATCAACCAGGAAATTGAAGAGCAACCGCGTCACCACGAGGGCGGTGAACAAACTGGCCGCCACACCGATTGTGAGCGTCACACCGAAGCCCTTGATTTCGCCCGTGCCCTGCCAGATCAGAATGGTGGACGAGATCAGGGTCGTAACGTGCGAGTCGAAGATGGTGCCAAAGGCGCGGCTGTAACCAGCCTCAATGGCGCCGCGCAATGATTTGCCTTTGGCAAGCTCTTCGCGGATGCGTTCATAGATCAGCACGTTGGCATCGACGGCCATACCGACCGTGAGCACCGCGCCGGCAATACCCGGCAGCGTGAAGGTGGCACCCGCCGCGCACATCACGCCCAGCACAATAATAATGTTCGTGAACAACGCGATGTTGGCCGCAATACCCGCAATCCAGTAGTAACAAAGCATGAAAACCGAGACGAAAACCACGCCGTAAATTGAGGCGCGGATACCGCTCTGAATTGAGTCCTTGCCGAGGGTCGGGTCAACATCCGTCGCATAAATGATCGAGAGCGGCGCGCGCATGGGGTTCTGCATTGCGTTAGCAACCGCGCGGGCTTCGTCCATCGAGTAACTGCCGGTGATTTCGCCGCTGCCGGTTTCAATCGCACTGTTGATATTGGGAGCGGTGACCAATTCACCATCCAAAACAATAGCCATGCGGTGGCCGATGTTATTGCGCGTCACATCACCGAAACGGAGTGCCGCGTCAGGGGTCAGTTCGAATTCAATTTTAGGCTGGCCGAGGTTGTCGTAGCTGACGGCAGCATATTTAATTATGTCACCAACTAGGCCATCAACCGGCTTGGTGCTGACCACGACCGCCTGGGTCTCGGTCTTACCACCGGGCAATTGCTCTTTCTTGATCAACTCTTCGAAACCGGGGGGAATTGGCGCGCGCAACTCGCCGCTGCTCTCATCAATCATTTGCGAGCTGTGATCATTGACGAGGCGGAATTCCAGGAACGCCTTCTTGGTGATCTGCTCCTTGGCGCTGTCTTTGTCAGCCTGGGACAAGCCGGGCAGCTCAATCAAAATCTGGTTGCCACCAGCCGATTGGATCACCGGCTCCGCCACGCCGAAGCGGTCGATGCGTTTGCGCAAGACGCTGATGGCCTGATCGAGGGCGGCACTGGTCAGGTTGGCCTGGGGTTGTTGCATCCCATTTGTGCTGGTTGAGATGAGCACGTTGGTGTCCATCTCCACAAGAAAGGAGGTGCCTCCTTGCAAATCGATGCCGAGCTTGATTTTACCCGAGGCATCGCGCTGCAATCGGTTCAGGATATAAATATTGGGGCGGACCGTGTCGGCAGCGCCGGGAAAAAACGGAAAGTACTTTTGCAGGTCATTGGTGCCTGCGGCCGTTTCCAGGGTGGCGAACTCGCTGCGATTGACTCCGTCTTTTTGAAGGTCGGCGACATTGGACAGGATATTGGTAAAGTCTGCGTCACGATGCACCGCCCGGTGGGAAAAAGCCTGGACCAAGCTGCCGGAGGTGGGCGGGTAAATCTCATAGAGCGCCCAGAGTACGACGCAAAGAACGAAAATGAACCAACCGAAATTGTTTTGCTTCATGAGATTTAGTTGGACGATGAGGGCGCGTTTGCTGATTCGAGAATGGTGGTAACGGAGTCCTTGGTGACTTCCATTTTGGCGTCGGCGGACCGCAAAGAGACGGTGGTGTCTTTGACGGTGATCACCACACCGACGATGCCGGCGGCGGTGGCCACCTTGTCGCCGGATTTAAGGGTTTCCAGCATTTTTTTCTGTTGTTTGGCGCGCTGACTTTGAGGCCGGATCATGATGAAATACATCATCACGAAGATCAAAACCATGGGGACGATCATGCCCCCAAAAGGCGAGCCCTGGCCGGAGGCCCCCGGAGCGGCTGTCGGCAAGGTTGCTTGGGCCAGGAAACCACTTAAATAAGTCATCTGCATAATTGTTGAAAAACGGTCGTGAAGTTTATTTTACCGAGGGCCAAAAGCAAGATTTATCGAAGAGCCAATTGAAGATTAGCGCGAAAAATGAGAACGCAGCCGGATCCCGTTGCCCAATTCGTCCAAAGTAAACCGCGGTTTCGGCTACAGAAATAGGTACTTTCAAATGACCGGCGACGTTCGGTGTTCAATTCGCGTCCGAAAAGCGGTGTCGCACTTCGTTTGCCACCGCATTCCAAATTCGCCACATCGAAAGCCATGTTCATCGGCAAAATAGCGGCTGTTGCCGAAACTCCCAGATGGACAGAGCATTTCTTGCGGCTCCTTATTCCAACTAAGCGGCAACCTTTTCCTCCGGTTCGACCCATTTATTGTGCTCTTTAATGAGGTCGACCAGTCGTTCCACCGCTTCCGATTCGGGAATGTTGAACTTGATGGGGGTTTTGCCGACGTACAGATTTATTTTATTCGGCGCACCACCCACATAACCAAAATCCGCGTCCGCCATTTCGCCCGGCCCATTCACGATGCAACCCATGATCGCGATTTTCACACCTTTAAGGTGCTGGGTACGGTCTTTGATGCGTGCGGTCACCGTCTGCAGATTAAACAAGGTCCGGCCACAGCTCGGGCAGGCGACATAATCGGTCTTGAAGCTGCGGCAACCGGCCGCCTGCAGAATATTATAAGCCAGACGAAGCGACTGACCGCCGCCCGACTCGCTCCGGATGAGAATCGCGTCGCCCATGCCGTCAGCCAGCAAGGAGCCAATGACCACCGCCGCCCGCAATAAGGCAATCTTCGGTTCCAGAGGCGCCGGCTCAAAGTTGATGGCATCCTTCAACAGGATTGGATTGCGACGTCCAAGCCGGTTTAGTTTGGCCGCGAGGAGACGAAAGGCGGTGATGGCCGGTAAATTCACGCCATCCTTGACGGTTACCAATTGCGTGTCGCAATTAATCTCGAAATCGTGGGTCGGGTCGATTTCCGCGACGCTTAAGTCTTCGTAAACCGCCTCCGGCTTGACGTCGTCCTTGGGGCGGATTTTGGGTGCGACCTTGTCATAGGTTGCCCGAGTGACCACGACGCGGACCAATTGCTCGCCGCCACAGCTCGTGGTTTCGTTCAACTCGATTTCCGGCGTTTCCCGCTTTTCGAAGTGAAATGGATCGAATGGAAAATCGGTTTCCGCGAGTATCACCTTGGAGTTGGCCAGGACGGGAATCTGGGCCAATAGATCGGTGCAGACCTCAATTTCACGGGGAGAATCCTCCGTCAGTGAGACACGGATGGTATCGCCCAGGCCGTCGCACAGCAACGAACCGATGCCGATGGCTGATTTGATGCGGCCGTCTTCCCCTTCCCCGGCTTCGGTCACGCCCAGATGAATTGGATAATTCCAATCCGGACCTTCCTGGTCCAAGCGCGCCACCAACAGGCGGTAACATTCGATCATCACCTTTGGGTTGCTGGATTTCATCGAAAACTTGAAATTATGAAAATTGTGTTTCCGGCAAATCCGGGCGAATTCCAGGGCGCTCTCGACCATGCCGAGCGGGGTATCGCCATAGCGATTCATGATGCGATCGCTGAGCGAACCGTGGTTGGTGCCGATGCGGAGGCAACGTTTCAACCGGATGGATTCCAGGACGAGCGGGGTAAACTTCTCCTCGATGCGCTTCAACTCGGCGGCGTACTGGTCGTCGGTGTATTCCTTGGTCGCGAATTTTTTTGAGTCGGCGTAGTTGCCGGGATTAACCCGGACGACTTCGACCCATTTGACCGCTTCCATGGCGGCTTCGGGTTTGAAATGGATGTCGGCGACAATGGGAACCTTGCAGCCGCGCTGGCGCAACTCGCGCACGATGTTCTGCAGGTTGGCGGCGTCCTTGATGGTGGGGGCGGTAATCCGGACGAGCTGACAGCCTACCGCCGTCAGCTCCAGCGTCTGCTTCACGCATAAGGCGGTATCCATGGTGTCGCAGGTCAGCATGGACTGTTTAACCAACGGATGATTGCCGCCCATGACGAAGCCGCCATTAGCCGGGTCACCAACAACGATCTCCCGGGTTAAGCGGCGGTTATAAAAATAGGGCGATTGACAGTATCGCATGTTCAAAATTGAAATTGAATTATTTAGCCGGCACGGTAATGACTGGAGCCGCCTGATCCGCAGCCGGAGCAGCCACAAATATCACGGGTTCTTCGCGGTCCGCACGCGCGCTGCGCAACCAGTCGCCCGTGTCAAAAAACGCTATGTATACCATAAAGCCAATCAATAGGATGGCAAAGCCGCTTTGGATGGTGTTCAACAATCTGGCGCTGACCGGCCGGCGCCGGATGACTTCGATGAGCGAAAGAGTGATGTGCCCGCCGTCGAGGACGGGCAAGGGCAACAGATTTAACAACGCGAGGTTCACGTTCAGCACCACACTAAACCACAAAACGCGCCGCCAGCCGTCTTCATCCGCGAAGAGATTGCTGTAGACCCGGATGATCATGACCGCGCCGCCCAACTGTTGAACGCTGATCTGCCCTTTCGGCTCAAACAACGCCCCGATCGTGCTGAAAATCTGGGTTGCACTGGCGTCGACCTGATCCAGCGGATTGGGGTGAACGAGCATGAAATTCGTGTCGCCCTTCCAGGAAAGAATTCCCAGCATGGGTGGAATATTTGTCGGTTGAAGTGGTTTCACCGCCAACAGGGTGCGATCAAACTGCTGGTCACCGCGACGGATGGTCAGCGTAAGCGGCTTTACAACGCCATTGCTCATGGCGAGTTGCGCATAATCCACAGTGTCAGGACTGTAAATCTTCTCGCCATTCATGGCCACCACCTCGTCGTCCGACTGCAGGCCGGCCAAGGCCGCCGGACTGTTGCTGGCGACATCGAGAATCGTGGCCTTGCAAGCAGCATTGACAAATATCTGACGCAGGGATTTGCGCTCATACCATTTCGTCGGAGTATTCGTCGGCACCGGATAAGCCATCGCTTCCTTGCCATCGCGCAGGTATTTGATCGCGATGTTCGTGCCGGTGCTGGTGATGATCCGCCATTTGATGCTATCGCTCAGTGAGCCAGTGGGCAGGAAATTCTTGACCGCATGGCCGTCCACTTCCTCGATCTGGTCGCCCGGCCTTAAACCGGCCTGCCAGGCAGGACCATTGGGCTCAACGAAGCCGACGACGGTTGAATTATCGCCTTCATTGCTGGGTTTACCGACGCCCCAGACGATGAAGGCGAATACAAACGCCAATGAAAAACTGAAAAGCGGACCGGCAAACGCCACAATGATCTTGTCCAGAGGGCTCACATTGGGCAAGCCTTCCGCCGTTGCTTCGGTCTTGCCTTCAATGGCTTCCATCGAAGCCATTTGCGGCAAGGCCACATACCCTCCGGCCGGAATCCAACCGAGGGCGTATTCGACACCGTTTATCTTCTTCTTCCAGATGGGTTTGCCGAACCAAATGGCGAAGCGGTCGATCTTCAGGCCGCGCCATTTGGCGGCCAGGAAATGTCCCAGCTCATGCACCCCGATGATGAGGTTGAAAATCAACAACACCTCAAGGGCGATAAAAACATAATGCAGATTTGGCATCTTATTCGGTGGATCGTATAGGAAAGTGAAGGTGACCGCAATCTTTGCGGCAGTTAAATGCGGGTGGCCGCCTCGCGGGCCCATGCGTCAGCGGCAAGAATCTGATCCAGAGTGGGTTGCATGACGTTTTCGTGTGCTTCCATGGTCCGGCGCACAAGCTCGGTTATTTGAGGAAAATTGATCTTTCGATTCACGAAAGCTTCGACCGCCACCTCGTTGGCGGCGTTCAATACCGCCGGCAAGGTTCCGCCAAGGGTACCTGCCCGCCGGGCCAGATCCAAAGCAGGAAAGCGCTCAAGATCCGGCTCCTCGAAGGTTAAGGTGCCAATTTTGGGAAAATTTGTCTGGACCCGTCCGCTGGCTATCCGATCTGGATAGGTCAAGGCATACTGAATGGGGAGGCACATATCCGGGGTGGAAAGCTGGGCCAGCAATGAGCCATCCACAAACTCCACCATTGAATGGACAATGCTTTGCGGATGTACCACCACCCCGACGCGCACCATTTCGATGTCGAACAGCCAGCGCGCCTCGATCATCTCCAAGCCTTTATTGAACAGTGTGGCTGAATCGATCGTGATCTTACGCCCCATCACCCAAGAGGGATGTTTCAGGGCGCGTTCCACGGTGATATCAGGAAAGCTTTCGCGGGGCCATTGCGACTTGTCGCGGAAAGGTCCGCCGCTGGCCGTCAAAATCAGCCGGCGCACCGAACTGGCCGGTTTGCCGTCCAGGCATTGAAAAATTGCCGAGTGCTCACTATCCACGGCCAGAACGCGCACACCATGTTTGCGCGCTTCATTCATGACGGTTTCGCCGGCCATGACGAGGATTTCCTTGGAGGCCACGGCGATGTCCTTGCCGGCGCGGATAGCCGCCAGGGCCGGTTGCAATCCTGCCGTGCCCACGATCGCAATCAAAACGATGTCCGCCTCCGGCAACGTCGCCAGTTTCAGCAAACCTTCCGCCCCGCTGACCACTTCCGTGGAAAAACCCACGATCGAACGCAGCTCCTGTGCCTTGGCCGGATCGGCGATGGAAATGATTGCGGGTTGATGGCGCCGGGTTTGTTTGATGAGTAGATCGGCGTTCCCCCCCGCCGCGAGGCCGATGAGCCGGATTTGGTCCGGCAAATCATCCGCGACTTTCACGGTGCTGGTGCCAATGGAGCCAGTGCTGCCAAGGAGGACGACATTCTTCATGCTCAAAATTGATTACGGATGAGTCAACACGTGGCGGAGATAAAGATACATGATCGGCGCATTAAACAATAAACTGTCCAGCAAGTCGAGAATCCCGCCGATCCCCGGAAACAATTTGCCGGAATCTTTCAACCCGGCTTCACGCTTGAACAAGGACTCGATCAAATCGCCGATGACCGCCGTGGAGCTCAAGATCACTCCGAGCATCAACGCATGGAGCGGATTCATGCCCAGCATGTGGCCACCCAGAAAATGCACGAACACCAGACTGGCCCCGGTAGAAACCAGGATTGCCCCCGCAAAACCTTCCCAGGTTTTTCCGGGACTGATCCGCGGGATCATTTTATGCCGGCCGATAAGCGAACCGACCGCGTAAGCGCCCATGTCGCTGAACTTGGTGACGAGGATGAAATAAAAGACATAGAATTTACCGTCGCCGCCCAGTCCAGGGAAAAAATTGATTTTCTGGATGAAATTCAACAGCCACGGAACATACATCAGGCCAAACAAGGTCACCGCGATAGCAGTAATGCCCGAGCCGGGTGCCTTGGATAGAAACTGGCGAACACACAACCCCAGCACGAACAAGATTAGAAACAATGTTTCAAAATCATTCACGCGCGCCGGGGAATCGTAGATGCCGAGCCACCCGTGGAAATGCGCGAACGTTCCCAGCATGAGGAGTCCCCCGCCCACCAGGCCGGTGCATTTAAAACACGGCAGCCGGGCATGCTCGGCCATTCCGTAAAACTCCACCAAACCGGCCAGGGCCAGCGTGGCGATCAGGAGCACGAAAACGCCGTCGGAAATGACGCGGTTCCGCGAAAACATGGCGGCGAGAACGACCGCCCACAGGAAAAGGGTGGAGACCAGGCGACGCAGGAAAACCTGCGCCTTGGATGGCGTAACGCTGGCCGGCCCGGACATGGGCGCGCACAATATCAGGCAAACTTCCAAAAGCCAACGCGTTTCAGTCGAGAATCCGCGATGGCAAGCTGAAAACGATGATGGGGGGAAAAGAAAAGAGGCCGGACACTACTCCGGCCTCATTTGAGAACAAGCGCTCTAAATCTACTTGGCGCGAATTAGCAGTTGAACAGTTTGCACACGGTTTACCGCACCTTCGCCACTCACAACAAAACCAGGCTAACATGGATCCCGTAAAGCGCATGTCACCAGTTGTGGTTACAGGCATAAAAAAGTTGATTAAAGGGTGAAGAATTGGGTTCGTTTTCGGGGGTTTTGTTCTTGGATGGCCACTGAGGCGCAGATGACACAGGGCTGAGGAATTGTGGAAAATAAGGCGTATTTGAGGATTTTGGCGGATCGTTTGGGTAGAAATGCGACTCTGGAATTGGGTTCGTTTTTCGGGGCAAAATTTGGCGATAAGGCATTGATGGGCAATGATTTGTTGACAGGATGGGCGAAGAGAAATGTTCGTATTAAAGGCCTGAAATGTGGGGCAATGGGAATTTTTGAGCTGTGCATGCCGGTTGCGGGAGTTTTTTGCGTTAAAGATAGAGCACCTTTCATACAGAGTTTTTAGGCAAGTCTACCAAGGGCGGGTGGAAGGAAAACGGGACGGTCTCGTTTTAAACACGAATTCCATGCAACGACCTTTAAAGGAAGCCTTCCCTCTTCACTCACGCCTAGTCGGAAAGGAAATGCCTCAGTCAGCGCCTTCCTATCCAAAGGGTGGGGGATTAAATTCAGGCTTTAGCTAAAAAACTATGCCCCTCGAACTTTTCGGTCAGACTCGAACTGGATCTGTGACTTGTGACCGTAAAAGTTTTTTGAATCCAAAACCGCCTCCCGCCGCATCTCATTAGCGAACAGTGAAATTAAATCTATGAAAAATAAACTGAATAAACTCCTTGTAGCGGGCATGGCATTGGCAGCCACCCTTTCTTTAAAGGCACAAAATGGCATGGCAGCCGTGCCGCCTGCCTATACGGATGCCGATTTGAACGCAGCGTTGGGTATCACGGACTCCTGGCTTTGGTTGCAAAATGCCATCGTGCCGATAGCAATGCTGGTGGTGTTCTTGGGAGTCGTCATTATCATGGCCGAACTGCAATATCGCCAGAACAAAATCCTGATCGAAAGGTTGCGCGGCGAGGCTGAAATGCCGCGCCAAAATCTTGAATCCAACTGAAATTCCAACTCCGAACTCAACCATATGAAAAACTTCTTTAAACAAATCATCGCCGCTATTTGTCTGGCTGCGATTGCCACCGCGCCGCTGCGGGCGCAGACGAATATGGAAGCCGGCACGACCAATGGCGCCTTCACCAACTTCGTCGCGCCAACGGCGCTGGCAACCCCGAAAAAGGCTGAGGCGCCGGCTATAAACATTGACGGCACCGGTGTCCATATTAATGGCGCGAACAACGAGCAGGTTCCGTTCGTTGCGACACTTTCTGCCACCCTGGCGTTGCTGATACCGATTATCGCCATCGTGATGGGCTGCAGCGTTCCGATCGTCATCGTTGCCCTGGCATTTTATTTCCGCCATCGCAAAAATAAAATGCTCCACGAGACCATTCGCGCGATGGTGGAAAAGGGTGTGCCGATTCCACCGGAGATGTTCAAGAGCGCGGACCCTGTCTACAAGCGGCCCCGCAACGACTTGCGGACCGGCTTGATTCTAATCGGAATTGGTTCCGGCCTGGTGTTTCTGCATACCTCCGGGGCGGGGTTCATTGTCCTATTCCTGGGGGTCGCCTTTCTGATTGCTTCGTTCTTTGAAAAGAGAAACCCGAACGACGAGCAACCGCCGAAAAGTTGACTCGTGTCCTTCACCGACGCCGACCTCATCGCCCGCGTTCTGGCGCACGAAGACGCTCACGCCTTCGGCGAACTGGTGCGGCGATATCAGTCGCCCGTGCGGGCGTTTCTGTCGCGCATGACGAGCGGCGATACGCATCTGGCCGACGACCTGGCGCAGGAGACGTTCTTGAAGGCGTGGCGGAAACTAGCCACGTTTCGCGGCTCGGCAAAATTCTCAACGTGGTTATTCGGGATCGCTCTCAACGAAATTCGCAGCGCGGCGCGCAAACGGAAGGAATTGTCGATGGAAGAAATGGACGAGCCGCCGCCGGAAGCCTCGTCGCCCGCCGCCAGTACCGGCAGTCATTTGCGGCTGGATTTGACGGAAGCATTGAAGGTGCTAAATTCAAGCGAGCGGGCGGCGGTTTTGTTGTGTTGTCAAAATGGTCTGTCGCACGAGGAAGCCGCGCTTGTGTTGGATTGTCCGCTGGGCACGGTTAAGACGAACGTGCTGCGCGGCCGGGAAAAATTAAAACGTCAGTTGTCCTTATGAGCACGCCTGAAGAAAACGACCCGCTTAATGCGCTGTTGCGCGAGCAACATGTTTATGTGGATGACGCCGGGTTCACCGCGCGCGTCCTTAAGGCGCTGCCCCCCCGCCGCCGGGCGTGGGTGCGGCCGTTGATTTTAATGACGGCTATCGTCATCAGTTCGGTTCTGGCGGTCCTTTGGTTGCCTTGGCAAGATCTAACTCCATTGAATGTGTCGGATTTGACCGCGCCCAATTCCGCAATGCTGCTGCCGTGGATTCTGATCATCTCGGTGGTGGGCTCGCTGGTCTGGAGTTTGTTCGCGCTAATTCCCAGGGAAGACTAACATCACAAGTTTTTTTCTTCACGCGGGCTTGCCATAACCGGTCGCCCGGGGCGATAAGCCGAGTCAGGAAACCGCACCGGGAATTAAATAAAATTCGCGGCACGGTGCTGCCGCTAACAAGCTCGACTGCCCAAAAGCCACTGATCACTAATCGCAATTAGCTACGGCCATCGCTGCCCTAGAAACCGTAGCTGGACGCCAAGCCAGAGAAAGTTGGAGGCGAGGGTCGGAATCGGACGCGGAGACTTTACCGCTCCAAATCTAACACTA
>Ga0302320_10000486_pt1 | contig 95025 bp, 85 predicted proteins | sample Bog_T0_3_FD_202130 | JGI IMG/M metagenome (GOLD analysis project Ga0302320, IMG submission 202130) | Peat permafrost microbial communities from Stordalen Mire near Abisko, Sweden - Bog_T0_3 | ecosystem: Environmental > Terrestrial > Soil > Wetlands > Peat | place: Sweden: Abisko, Stordalen Mire... | reverse complement strand
GAAGGAACTTCCCCGCCAGCGGCGGAGAGCGAGAAGACAGCCGCGAGCCGCGCCGGATCGAGGTCCGCTTCGAGCCAGTCATTCGCCGTCCCCGTCAACAAAGGGGAATGGCCCTGCCGGAGCCGGTCCACCAGGTCGCCCAACAGGCCGTTGTGGTCCTGGGCCGCCCCGAAGACGGTCCATTTCCCAACGCGGGTCAGTTCCAGGAAGTTGGGGTCGTGATGTTTTTTGAGCGACCAGCCGTAATGACCGCCGGGCGCGGGGTCCGGGCGAATATTGGTCAAGGATTCCAGGACCCGGGCCAGATTGGTCTGCCACAGGGCGGCACGCTGGTCGTCGAGCTGGATGGCGAAAACGATTTCGGCCGGCTGATTGGCGGGCTGGCGGATTTCGAGGCAGGACTCGTCCGCCAGCAGGTCGTCGAGCAGGGGCCGCAACCAAAGGGCGGCATTGGTGTCAGGGCTGCGGCGCAACCACCGCCAGGGCGCGAGGGAGAGTTTGTCCAGCGTCTGCTGTTCGAGTTTCCGGCTTTCGGGCAGATTCCAGATCGCCTTCAACTGCGCCGCGCCGGGCTCATTGGAAATGCGTTTTGCCCCCAACCATTGAACCTGGGCGACCGTCGGCCGGGCAGAAGCTTGAAGCGGACGGTAATCCGGCGACGACACCGGGGCTGCGTTTTCGTTGGATTGGCCCGGCCGGCAGCCGACCAACGAAACGATGGCGGCAAACAGGACGAACTGGACACGTCGCAGATGCATGATACGACATTTTATGCCAAAGCCGGGGCTGGTTCGCAATTCCAATTCGATGAACCCGGCAACTTTTAACCGCAGAGACGCAGTTGGACAAGCCGGGCTTGAATTCGCGGTGGAATCAGGTATGACTGAGGTTAATTCATCATGGCAACGTTTTCAGGTCCAATCATCGTCGGTTGCTGGATCGTCTTCCTTGGCTACTGGCTGGTCAGCGCCTTTGGACAGAAGCCAACGACGGAACAGAAAAGTTTTTTGTCCACGCTGATTTATCGGACTCCCCTCACACTGGGCGGGCTGCTGCTGTGGTGCCCGAAATTCTCCGGCCCGCTGAACCTGGCTTTGACCCCGCACACCGACCCGGCGCGGGTCACGGGAGCCGTGGTGTGCATCTTCGGATTGTGGGTAACGATATGGTCGCGCTGGACGCTGGGCGGCAACTGGAGCAGCGAGGTGGCGTTCAAGCGGGGGCACGAACTGGTGAAAACCGGGCCCTACCGTTTCGCGCGGCATCCGATCTACACGGGTCTGCTGCTGATGTGCCTGGGAACCGCGGTGACGGTCGGGCGATACCATTCGTGGCTTGGTTTTCTGCTGTTGGTCATCGGCTTCTGGATCAAGCTCAAGCAGGAGGAAGTGTTGATGCTGCAACATTTCCCGGAGACATATCCGGCCTACCGAGAACAGGTGAAGGCGCTGGTGCCGTTTTTGATTTGAAGAGGCAGGGTAGGGACGGCGCGCTGCGCCGTCCGCGCCCCAAGCGGGCGCAAGCTACCGGCGGCTTTACCGCCGGGGACAGCGCAGCGCGCTGTCCCTACCAAAAGCAAGGCCCCGCAACGCGATGACGCTGCCATTCCATCTCATCCGATAGCGTTATCTGGCTTTAAACACCATAGCATCACCATCTGCAGTAATTTTAATCCGGTCGCCGGGCTTGAATTTGCCATCCAACAACCAGAGTGGCAGCGATAAGCGATGCAATTAAGTTGACGGTGCCTTCTGTCAGCGCATAATCGGAAGAGCACCAGTCAGCGGCCGTTATGAAACAGATTCTGATTTTTCTTGGTGTGATGACACTGGCCATGCGGGGAATCGCTCAAAGTGGGATTCCTGACATGGTTTTTTTTGTCAGCTTTTCAGGATTATCGGGTTCGCCGTCGAATTCTGTGTTGTGGGGAGAGGCCGAGTATAATCGAGTAGAACAAATTCCCACCTTGCCGATTTACCAGGTTTATACAAACCGTTTGGACGTTTTTATCAGATTGCCAGCATTGCCTGAAAATGCCTGGATTCTGGAGAAGGAAGCGGATGGTTCCTTTTTACGCGTGGCACAGGTGACCAATCTAATCGTGGACGCCATCTATGGCCCCTATGGTCAGCAGTCCCTTACACTTACCACCAATCAAATTCACAGCCTGATTGAGGGAAACTGGTATGCGGAAGTGGATTTCGGAGACAGCAATTATATTGGCAATCTGGCACCCCAGTATGAGTTGGCCAATGGGCCAAAAGTGGTAATGGTTTTCCCTCCGATTAATGGGTATCCCTCGCGCAGCTATTTTGTGATTTCACCCAACAACCGTAACGCCAGGTTTGATTTCGACGGTTCGCATTGCGTGGATCCGTTTTATCTTCCCATGCAGTTTTTTTGGACCGGTTGGGCCGGTTATGACTTGTCGGGTACTCCAATATTTGCTGACACCGGCATGGATGCAGTCAATGTCTTTGCCATCGGTTCATACACTATTCGCCTGCAGGTCAACGACATTATTGAGAACGGCCAGCCTTTTTACTTTGGTTTGCAGGTTATTACCGCCGGCCAGGCGGCGGACACAATCATTTCGGACATCCAGAGTTCAGGGATATCGGAATACAAAAAACGAGTTTTGATTCGCGTTTTGTCCACTGCCGAAGCGCTTTTTAATCACGGGCATATGGTTCGAGGGCGTTTCGAACTGGAGGTCTATAAAAATATTGTAAGAGCGTCACATTTCGACAGCACCCTGACATTCAATCTATTACAACCGGCGCAGGATATTATTGATGCTCTTGGTTTCGATGGCCGCTGCGGAGAAATGGATTGAACGATTTCCGGCAACCCTGCGTAATTCTTATCCCGTTCACGGCTTTTCCCAAACCGCTCAAGTCACCTCCCGTTTCACCTTTTAGTGAACACGAGTTCTCCATCATTGGCTGAAACCTTGATTTTGTCACCCGGCTTGAATTCGCCCTCCAACAGGCGCATCGAAAGCGGATTGAGAATGTGTTCCTGCACGGCGCGTTTGAGCGGGCGGGCGCCGAATTGCGGGTCGTAACCTTCCCGGGCCAGCAGTTTCTTCGCGGCCGCGTCCACGTCCAGCGTGAGGTTTTGTTGCGCGAGGCGTTGCTTCAGCTTCTCCAACTGGATGTCCACGATGAGCTCGATTTCGCTCTCGTCGAGGCTCTGGAAAATAATGACGTCGTCCACGCGGTTCAGGAATTCGGGCCGGAAATGCCGCTTCAACTCGGCCATCACCAACTCTTCGAGTTGGGAGTTGGGAGTTGGGAGTTGGGAGTTGGTTTTTTTTCCATCTCCCATCTTCGATCTGCCATCTCCCTTCAGGACGAAGTCCTGGATGATGGACGACCCGAGGTTGCTGGTCATGACGATGATGGTGTTCTTGAAATCCACGGTCCGCCCCTGCCCGTCCGTGAGCCGGCCGTCGTCGAGCACCTGCAACAGCACGTTGAACACGTCGGCGTGCGCCTTTTCGATCTCGTCGAACAGCACGACCGAATAGGGCCGGCGGCGGACGGCTTCGCTCAATTGTCCGCCTTCCTCGTAGCCAACGTAGCCCGGCGGCGCGCCGATGAGCCGCGCGACGGTGTGTTTCTCCATGTATTCGCTCATGTCGATGCGAATCATGGCGTTCTCGTCGTCGAACAAAAATTCCGCCAGCGCGCGGGCGGTCTCGGTTTTGCCGACGCCGGTCGGGCCGAGAAAGATGAACGAGCCGATGGGCCGGTTCGGGTCCTGCAATCCGCTGCGGGCGCGGCGCACGGCGTCGGACACGGCCTTGATGGCCGGTTTCTGCCCGATGACGCGTTGCGCCAGGCGTTCCTCCATCCTGACCAGCTTTTGCCGTTCGCCTTCGAGCATGCGGGAAACCGGAATATGCGTCCACGACGCGACGACCCGGGCGATGTCCTCGTCGGTGACTTCCTGGCGGAGCAGCCGTGGTCGCGACGCCACGTCGCGCAAGGTGGAGGTGACGCCCTCGTCACCTTTTCCAGACATTGCGGGCGACGAGGCGTCGCTGCCACCCGGATGATTTTGGATATAGCCACGCAATTTGCCCAACTGTTCTGCGCTGCGGATGATGTGATCAAAGTATTCCTTCTGCCAGAACTCGCCTTTCCGTCCCAACGCCTTGTTGAGGCGATGAGCGGAAATGGATTTCCATTCCTGCACTGTTTCCGAAAGTGTGTGTTCGCCCAGCGGCGTCACCAAGACGTGGACATGATTGGGCATGACCACAAAATCCTTGAGACCATATTTAACGCCGTCGTCATGGCGCAAAACTTCCTCGACAATGTTCCGCAGCTCCGGTCGCGCCAGCGGACATTCGCCGTGGGATTCATCCAGCCATTTTTCCCAGCGGTCTGGAAAAAGCCGGTAGTATTCCTCTTCGGTCTTTGGATTCCAGGGCTCGGGATTTTTCTTCAACCAAACTTCGCGCTCGGCAAACCAGTCATCCACCTGCTTCTTCGGCATGGAATCCAGCGTGCGCCAGGTGACGAAATACGTCACACCGTCCTGCCGCCAGTGTGGCAAATTGCCGCCCCGCAGAAAACCCACCGGCGCTTTCGGATCAAATCCAACAAACGGCAGCTGCGACGCCCCCGCCGCAGAAAGTGGCTGCGCCGCCCCCGCCGCAGAATTTTTTCCGCGCGACGATGGCGTTGCCGCCACTTCGGTCGCTCTTCCTGAAGGGCCAGCAGCGAGGGCGCTGCTGCCACCTTGCGGCGACGATGGCGTCGCCGCCACTTCGGTCGCCCTTCCTGGAGGGCCAGCAGCGAGGGCGCTGCTGCCACCTTGCGGCGACGATGGCGTCGCCGCCACTTCGGTCGCCCTTCCTGAAGGGCCAGCAGCGAGGGCGCTGCTGCCACCTTGCGGCGACGAGGCGTCGCCGCCACTCTCGATCGCTGCCGCCACACCGGCCAGCTTTTTTTCCAGATCGGGTATTCTTCCATATTGCAACTCGGATGCCTGGCCCAAATCTCCTTTTCGCTGCGCCTGTTCCAGTTCGATCTTCGCCTGTTCGAGTTGCGATTGCACCACGCTGACGGCGTTGACGGCGGCCTTCTCGTTCTGCCATTGGGCGGTGAGCGCCTTGGATTTTTCCTTGAGATTGGCGGTTTCCCGGTCAATGAGCTTGAGCCGTTCCTTGCTCGCAGCGTCCTTTTCCTTGGCCAGCGAGGTGCGCTCGATTTCCAACTGCAGGATCTGCCGGTCGAGCTGGTCCAGTTCCGTCGGCTTGGAATCCAGTTCCATTTTGATGCGCGACGCCGCCTCGTCCACCAGGTCAATCGCCTTGTCCGGCAGAAACCGGTCGGTGATGTAGCGATGCGACAGGGTCGCCGCCGCCACCAGCGCCGAATCCTGGATGCGCACGCCGTGATGGACCTCGTAGCGCTCCTTCAATCCGCGCAAAATGGCGATGGTCGCCTCGACGGTCGGCTCCTCCACCTTGACCGGCTGGAAGCGGCGTTCGAGCGCCGGGTCCTTCTCGATGTGCTTGCGGTATTCGTCGAGGGTGGTGGCGCCCACGCAGCGGAGTTCGCCGCGCGCGAGCTGCGGTTTCATGATGTTCGCCGCGTCGGTCGCGCCTTCCGCCGCGCCCGCGCCGACGATGGTGTGCAGCTCGTCAATGAACAGAATAATTTTGCCTTCGCTGGCCACGATTTCCTTGAGGAACGCCTTGAGCCGGTCCTCGAATTCGCCGCGATATTTTGCGCCGGCAATCATCGCGCTCAAATCCATGGCCACGAGCCGCTTGTTTTTGAGCGATTCGGGCACGTCGCCGCTGACGATGCGCCGGGCCAGGCCCTCGGCAATCGCCGTCTTGCCCACGCCGGGTTCGCCGATGAGCACCGGGTTGTTCTTGGTGCGGCGCGTCAGCACCTGCATGACGCGGCGGATTTCCTCGTCACGACCAATGACCGGGTCAATCTTCCCCTGCTTCGCCAATGCGGTGAGGTCGCGGCCGTATTTGTCGAGCGCCTGGAATTTGGCCTCGGGATTTTCGTCGGTGACGCGCTGGTTGCCGCGCAATTCCGCCAGCGCCTTGAGCACCGCGTCGCGCTTGAGGCCGTACCGGGCGAAAATCTTTTTCAATGACGGACCGCCGCTGTCAATCAGGCCGAGCAGCAGATGTTCGGTGCTGACATAATCGTCCTTGAGTTTGGCGGCCTCGGATTGCGCGGCGTCGAGCGCCTTCTGCAAATCGCGCCCGGCGTAGGGATCGGCGCCACCCTGGACCTTGTGGCGGCGCGCGAGTTCGGCCTCCAGGTCCGGTTTCAGTTTCGCGACCGGCACGCCGAGGCGTTCGAGCAGGTCGGGAATGAGACTTTCGGTCTGGCTGATGAGCGCGAGCAGCAGGTGCTCGCCGTCCAGCTCCTGATGGGACGCTTCGCGCGCGAGCCGTTGCGCCGTCTGCAACGCCTCCTGCGATTTTTGGGTCAGCTTGTCGAGTTGCATGACGCGAATTTAGCGCAAAGCGGCCCGGGCGCAAAGGCGCGAAATTTGACAGCACCAGGAAGGCCGGGCGGGCAGTCCCCTGGCCGGCTCCCGGCCGAACACCAAAATTCGGCGCGCACGGAGTGACGCGCCCTACCTTTCGGCTCGCCCCACCGATCTTTGCGTCTTTGCGTTGGGAAATTTTTCAATTAATTTTCGCGCATGAAATATCGCACCCTGGGACGGACGGGCTGGAAGGTTTCGGAAATCAGTTTTGGCGCATGGGCCATTGGCGGCACGTGGGGCCAGGTGGACGACCGGGAATCGCTGGCCGCGCTGCACGCCGCGCTCGACGGCGGGGTGAACTTCTTCGACACGGCGGACGTCTATGGCGACGGGCACAGCGAACGGTTGCTGGCGAAACTTCGCAAGGAGCGGAAGGAAACGTTCTACATCGCCACCAAGGCCGGACGGCGGCTGAATCCGCACACGGCGGAGGGTTACAACCGCGGGAACCTCACGACGTTTGTGGAACGCAGTTTGAGGAACCTGGAGACCGACGCGATCGATTTGCTGCAATTGCACAGCGCGCCCACCGCGGTTTATTATATGCCGGAGGTGTTCGCGGTGCTCGACGACCTGGTGAAGGCCGGCAAAATCCGCCATTACGGCGTGAGCGTGGAAAAGGTCGAGGAGGCGCTCAAGGCCATTGAATTTCCCGGCGTGCAGACGGTGCAACTCATCTTCAACATTTTTCGCCAGCGCCCGGCAGAATTGTTTTTTGAGGAGGCGCAACGGCGCCAGGCCGGCATCCTGGCGCGCGTGCCGCTGGCCTCGGGCCTGTTATCGGGCAAATTCACGCGCGCGAGCAAATTTGAAAAGGACGATCACCGCCATTTCAACCGTCACGGTGAGGCGTTTGACCGGGGCGAAACTTTTTCCGGCGTGGATTATGAGACCGGCCTGCGCGTGGTGGAGGAATTGAAGGCGTTCGTGCCGGTGGCGGCGACGCCCCCGTCGCCGAACACAGAAAAAAGCAGTGCGACGAGGGCATCGCAGCCACCCGGAACGACGCTGGCGCAACTGGCGTTGCGCTGGATTTTGATGTTTCCCGCCGTGACCTGCGCCATCCCCGGCGCGAAACACCCGGCGCAGGTGCAGGAAAACATCGCCGCCGCGACCCTGCCGCGGTTGTCCCCGGACACGATGAAAAAAATCCAGGCGCTTTACGACCGGCAAATTCGTCCGCGGGTGCATCAATATTGGTAAAACGCCGGAAACTGGAATACGTCCTGCTGAAAGCGGGGCGTGAACAGGCAGGTCGCAGCGGACAATCTGGCCGGCAAAAGCACGCACCAGCCGGGTGAACGGCGGCGCGAGCACCGAAAAATCATCGGCTGGTCGGCCATCGGTTTGGTGTTCGCCGTCGCGGTTGTAGTGGCGACGCGTTGGTGGGGGCATCATCCTTCGGTCTTTCAATCCAGCGGATTGCTCCTTTCGGTCATTTTGTTTGTGATCGCGATTGATCGACTCGTCGTGTCCAAAATGGACGGACTTCCCCGGCGGGAGGGGAACGCGCACCGGGGAGCCGGGGCGGAAGAAAAGATCGGGGCCGTGCTGGACGGCCTGCCGAGAAACTACGCCGTGCGGCACGATGTGAACACCGGCCGGGGCAACCTTGACCATCTGGTGTTCCGCCGGGACGGCGCGGTGTTTCTGATTGAGACCCAATCGCATTCCGGCCGGATCACCCGGGTGGACGGGCAGCTGCGCCGGAACGGACAATTATTGGAAAAGAATTTCGTCAAACAGACGCTCGACCAGGTTTCCTGGCTGAAACATTTCCTGAAGGCGCACGCCGGTTTTGAGCCCTGGATTCATGCCGCCATCGTGTTTACCGACGCCCACGTGGAAAAACATCTCAATCTGAACCACGTTGACGTGTTCCACGCGAGTTACCTGACCCGATGGCTGGAACGGGCCGGCGGCGATCCCCGGGCGGCGGTAATGCTCTGGCCGCAGGTTGAAAGTTTGAAAAACAAACTGGCCGCGCCCGACCCAATCCGCCTTGCCTGGAAACCCCTTCTGCGCTAGGTTGTGCGCTTATGGATACAGAGCCTCTTTCTTCCGGCACGGTGCCGCCGCCACCGCCGCCACCGCCACCGGTGATCACGCCGGCCACGCCGCCCAAACCGCGGCGGAGCCGGGGCTGGATGATTTTCGCGATCATCCTGCTCGTCCTGCTGCTCATCAGCCTGCTGGGAAATTTCACCCAGCTGGTTTCGCAGGCCCTGACATTCAAAAGCGGCCTGGGCAGCGGAGTCTCCCGTGAAACGGGCGCCGACCTGGATGAATTCGTTTTGAAGGACAATGACGCGGCCAATAAAATCGCCGTGATTACAGTGGACGGCGTCATCAGCGGCAGCACGGCGGACCAGTCCGGCAACAACATCGTGGACGTGATCCAGGCGCAACTGGACCGCGCCAAAGATGACCGGCGGGTAAAGGCGGTTATTTTAAAAGTGGATTCCCCGGGCGGCGAAGTGCTGGCTTCGGACGAAATTTATCGCGAGATCAAGGATTTCCAGAAGGACTCCGGCAAACCGGTGGTCTGCTCGATGGGCAGCCTGGCCGCCTCGGGCGGTTATTATATTTCATCGCCCTGCCGCTGGATTGTGGCCAACGACCTGACCATCACCGGCAGCATCGGGGTGATTTTGCACGCGTGGAATTATCGCGGATTGATGGACAAAATCGGCCTGCAACCGGAGGTTTACAAGAGCGGCAAGTTCAAGGACATGCTCAGCGGCGAACGCGAGACCAACCAGATTCCGCCCGAGGAACGCGTGATGGTGCAGGGTTTGATTGACGAGACCTACCAGAAATTCAAGGGCGTCGTCGCCGCGGGCCGCGCGGCCGCGCACGAAAAAAACAAAAAGGACGGACGCCCGCTGGCGCTGGATTGGGCGAATTACGCCGACGGCCGCGTGCTGTCCGGCACGCAGGCCTATGACCTCGGGTTTGTGGATCAACTCGGAGATTTCCAGGACGCCGTGCATCGCACGGAACAAATCGCCGGCATCCAAAGCGCCAACCTGGTCGAATACCGCGCGCGCTACGATATTTCGAACTTCCTGCATTTGCTGGGCCAGACGGACCGGTCGCATACCATCAAACTGGACCTGGGCATGGACCTGCCCAAACTCGAGGCGGGAGAGCTTTATTTCCTGTCACCCACCTTCGTCAACTGATTGAACGAACCCCTGCTCATCGTCGCGGACAGCGAGCGCGACGCGAACATGCTTTACGCCGTCGGCCTGTTCGTGCCCGACCCGTTCATCTACGTCAACTTCGGCGGCCGCCCGTGGATCGTGATGAGCGACCTGGAAATTGACCGCGCCCGCGCCCGGGCGCCGCATTGCCGCGTGCTCTCCCTCGGCGCGTATCAAAGAAAATTGCACGCCGCCGGCATCAAAAAAGCCAGCCTGCCCCAGGTCATCCGCCAGATTCTGCGCGAGAAAAAAGTCCGCCGCGCCCTGGTGCCGGATGACTTTCCGTTCGGCCTGGCGAAGAACTTGAAGAAACTGGGCATCAAACTCAAGCCCTGCGCCGGTTTTTTTCCCCGGCGCGAAATCAAGTCGGCCGATGAAGTCAAAAAAATCTCCGCCGCGCTGGCCATGGCCGAGGTCGGCATGGCCGAAGGGATGGAAGTGCTGCGCCGGTCCAAAATCAGCCGCGACCGGAAGCTGATTTATCACGGGGTGCCGCTGACGTCCGAGCGCCTCCGCGCCGTGATTGACTGCGCGATCCTGCAGGTGAATGGATTGGCGGCGAACACCATCGTCGCCGGCGGCAAACAGGGCTGCGACCCGCATGAGCGCGGCCACGGCCCGCTCCGCGCGCACGAGCCGATCATCGTTGATATTTTTCCGCGCTCGCAAAAGACCGGCTATTTCGGCGACATCACCCGCACGGTTGTCCGCGGCCACGCCAGCGAAGGCGTGCGCAAACTGTACGACACGGTCGGGCAGGGCCAAAAAATCGCGTTTGGAAAAATCCGGGCCAAGGTGAAGACGGCGGACGTGCACAAGGCGGTGCAACAATTTTTTGTCCAGCAAGGTTACAAGACCGGGCGGCGCAATGGACGCATGGAAGGCTTTTTCCACGGCACCGGCCATGGACTCGGCCTCGAGATCCACGAAGCCCCGCGCGTGGGCGCGACCGTGACCGAAACATTACGGCCCGGCCACGTCGTCACGGTTGAACCGGGGCTGTATTATCCCGAACTGGGCGGCGGCGTGCGCCTGGAAGACGTCGCGCTCGTCACGACCACGGGCGCGAAAAATCTGACCCGGTTCGAGAAGGTGCTGGAAATTTGATTTGTGCCAGCCTCCTCGTCTCACCTGCGACACGTTGGCGCGAAAAATTCTTTCAAGGAGCGCGAAAGCCTGTAAAACTTGCGGATATTGATTGGTACGGAACCGGCTTGGACATTGAATGAATGCAGCCAACGGGCTGTCAACTGATTGCTCTATGTTTAATTTGTTTGATCCAGTTTATTGGCTGTTCGCGATTCCCGGTTTGCTCCTCGGCATCTGGGCGCAGATAAAGCTGCACCATGCCTACGCCAAATACAGCCAGGTGCCGGTGGATTCCGGCATGACCGGCGCGGAAGCCGCGCGGGAAATTCTGGACCGCGCCGGGCTCACCAACGTGCCGGTGGCGGAAATTCCCGGCCGGCTGAGCGATCACTACGACCCGGCCAGGCGCGCGCTGTTCCTTTCGTCCGACAATTTTCACGGCCGGACGGTCGCGGCGGTCGGCGTGGCGGCGCACGAAGCCGGGCACGCGCTCCAGCATCAGGCGGCTTACGGCCTGTTCAACTTTCGGATGGCCATCGTGCCGATCACCCAGTTCGCGAGCACGGCCTACATGGGCATTCTGTTCATCGGCTTTTTTCTGGGCCTGTTGAAAGTGGTGCTGCCCATCATCATCGTGACATTTGCGGTGATGACGCTGTTCCAACTGGTCACGTTGCCGGTGGAATACGACGCCAGCCGTCGCGCGAAGGAACAATTGTTCCGGCTCGGCCTCGTCCATGAGCACGAACGCGCCGGGGTCGGCAAGGTTTTGGACGCGGCGGCGCTCACTTATGTGGCGGCGCTGGTTTCCGCGGTATTGAACCTGCTCTACTATATCTCGCTGGCGCGCAACAGCCGGAATTAATTGCCGGTTAATTATCTTGCGGACGGACGTTCTGACCGTAAGGTTTTGTGCGCTTTATGGCAGTGAAAAAACCAAAACGCAAGGCGGTCAAGGTCAAGGTCAGACGGCGCAAGCCGCCTGCCCCGCGGGCGGCCATCGTGCCGGTGATCCCCGCCGTTCCGGTCCCCAGTGCGCCGCCGGCCGGTCCCGGCGACACCACCCAGTTCATCCAACGGGAAGTTTCGCGCTACGACGCCGACACCGCCATCAAACTGTACCTGCGCGAAATCGGGCAGGTCAAATTGCTGACGCCGCAGGAGGAGATCGAACTGGCCGCGCGCATCAAAAAAGGCGACAAGAAGGCGCGCGAACAGATGATCAAGGCCAACCTCCGGCTCGTCGTCAAAATCGCGCGCGATTATGACGGCATCGGCCTGCCGCTGCTGGATTTGATCAGTGAAGGCAACATCGGTTTGATGAAGGCCGTCGAACGGTTCGATCCGCGAAAGGGCGGCAAACTTTCGACCTATGGCTCGTGGTGGATCAAGCAATCCATCAAACGCGCGCTCGCCAATCAATCGAAGACCATCCGGCTGCCGGTGCATCTCGTGGACAAGATTTCCAAGATGCGCCGCATCGCGATGAAGCTGCAGGAGGAACTGGGCCGGGAACCCACCGATGAGGAACTGGCGGATGAAATGGGCATGACCGCCATGCGGGTGCGGCAGATGCGGCTGGCGGCCATCCGCCCGGCGTCGCTCGACGCACCGATTGGCGATGATGATTCAAATAATTTTTCCGATCTGGTCGAGGACGAAAATGCCGCCACCCCCTACCAGGATCTTGAGGAGAAGACCGTCACCGGCATGTTGCAGGACATGGTCAAGCACCTCGACCCGCGCGAAGCGACGATTCTGCACTATCGTTTCGGCCTCGACGGCGGCTCGGAAAAGACCCTGGAGGAGGTCGGTGAAAAGTTTGGCGTGACCCGCGAACGCGTCCGGCAGATTCAAAACCTGGCGCTCAAAAAGCTTCGCCGCATGATTGAGAAACTCGAAACCACCAAAGTCAAAAGCGACTGACGCCATGTCCCCCACCCCAGCGACCCCCCGGGAAATCGAAGCTGCCATCCGCAACGTACCGGACTTTCCGAAGCCAGGCATCCAGTTCAAGGACATCACGCCCGTGCTGGCCGACCCGCGGTTGTTTGCGGGCACGATTGATTTGCTCACGGAAAAATTCAAGCCCGGTTCCGTGGACATGGTGGTGGGCATTGACGCGCGCGGATTCATTTTTGCCGCCGCCGCCGCCCTGAAACTGCGCGCTGGTTTTGTGCCCGTCCGCAAAAAGGGCAAGCTGCCGCACCAGACCCACGAACAGGACTACGCGCTCGAATACGGCACGGCGACCGTCGCCATGCATGTGGACGCCTTGAAACCGGGTGCGCGCGTGCTGCTGATTGATGATTTGCTGGCCACCGGCGGCACCGCCGCCGCCGCGATTGCCCTGGTGAACAAATTCGGCGCCCAAATCCTGGAAGCCGCCTTCCTGATCGAATTGAAGTTCCTGAACGGCCGGGAGAAACTGAAGGGCTGTCCGGTGCGTTCCATCGTGGTTTATTGATCCCGCGGCATCAAAAAATGAGTTGACAGGATTCAATTCATCAATCAACTTATCCGCATCCGTTGATACAACGGTCTCATGCAGAGTGGCTGAGGGACTGGCCCGATGACGCCACGGCAACCGGCTCCGAATCCGTTCGGGGTGGCCAGGTGCCAATTCCAGCCCCGACCACAATGTCGGGGAAAAATGAGAGGCGCGCGTGAATTTTATCAGCCCCTTCTCTCCATGAGTCGGGGCTTTTTGTTTGCCCCCGAATGGTAGCGGCGGTCGGTGACCGCCGGTGAACCTGGAAACGCGACAGTCACAGACTGCCGCTGCAGAAAACAGTTTATGAGTGAACATCAAGGGTACATGAAGGCTTTGAAGTGCCGCGAGTGCGGGCGGGAATACCCGCTCACCGCGACGCATGTCTGCGAATTCGACTTTGGCCCGCTTGAAGTCGCCTATGATTACGACCGCATCAAGAAATCCATGACCCGGGCGGCCATCCAGTCGCGCCCCAAGTCGATGTGGCGTTACCGCGAGCTGTTGCCGGTGGCCAAGGACCCGACCGTGGGTCTGCAAGCCGGGTTCACCCCACTCATCAAGGCAGACCGGCTCGCGAAGAAACTTGGCATCCGGGAGTTGTGGATCAAGAACGATGCGGTCAATTATCCGACCCTGTCGTTCAAGGACCGGGTCGTGAGCGTGGCCTTGAGCCGTTCGCGCGAACTCGGCTTTGACACCGTGGCCTGCGCCTCGACGGGCAACCTCGCCAATTCCGTTGCCGCCCAGGCCGCTTCCGCCGGCTTGAAATCCTACGTGTTCATCCCGTCGGATCTGGAGCAGGGCAAAATTTTGAACTCGCTGGTCTATGGCGCGCACGTGATTGGCATCAAAGGCCATTACGACGAGGTCAACCGCCTGTGCGCGGAGATTGCGGGCAAATTCGGCTGGGCGTTCGTGAACGTGAACATGCGGCCGTATTACGCCGAAGGCTCCAAGAGCATGGCGTATGAGATTGCGGAGCAATTTGGGTGGCGCATCCCGCGGCATACCGTCGTGCCGATGGCGTCCGGCTCGTTGCTGACGAAAATCCAGAAAGGCTACCAGGAATTCATCAAGCTCGGCCTGGCGGCGGAATCGAAATACGCCGTGCACGGCGCGCAGGCCACGGGCTGTTCGCCGATTTCCGTGGCGCAGAAGGCCGGGCTCGACTTTTTCAAGCCGGTGAAGCCCAACACGATTGCGAAATCGCTGGCCATCGGCACGCCGGCGGACGGCTTTTATGCGTTGCGCGTGATGCGCGACACCGGCGCGGCGGCCGACGACGTGACCGATGATGAAATCCGCGACGCGATCAAGCTGCTGGCGGAAACGGAAGGCATTTTTGCCGAAACCGCCGGCGGCGTGACCGTGGGCGTGGCCAGGAAACTGATTGCCTCGGGCAAAATTCCGCGGGATGATTCCGCGGTTCTGTGCATTACCGGCAACGGCTTGAAGACGCTCGACGCGGTGGATGGTTACGTGGGCAAGCCGCGGGAAATCAAGCCGAGCCTGCGCGAATTCGAGGCCCTGCTGGCCAGTGAACAAAAAATCAACGCGTAATTTTATGTCAAAAAAAGTCCGGATCCCAACGCCGCTCCGCAAGTTGACCAACAACGAGGAGCTGGTCGAAGTCAACGCCGCCACCGTCGGTGAGGCCATCATCGAATTACAGACGCGCTTCCCCGGCATTCAGGAACGGCTGGTGGATGAAAAGGGCGAGGTGCGCCGCTTCGTGAACGTGTATGTAAACGAGGAGGACATCCGTTTCCTGAAAAACAAGCAGACGCCGTTGAAAGACGGCGACGAAATCAGCATCATCCCCGCCATTGCCGGCGGCTAGAAACAGTTTTTAATTTTTAATTCTTATGGCCAAGACCAAGAAAAAACTCCCGGTCACCAAATCCACGACCCGAACCCAGCAAAGATTATGGCTGATGTATCCGCCCCGGCTGATCAAGCAGCCGTTCATCTGGGAGGTCGGCCACAAATTCAAGGTGGTCACCAACATCCGTCAGGCGAGCGTGACCGACGAGATCGGCATCGTGTGCCTGGAACTGGATGGCGCGCGCGACGAAGTGAAGGCGGCCATCAAATGGCTGGAAAAAAACGGCGTGAACGTCGAGCCGGTGGAAATCAACGTGATTGAAAGCTGACGGTCCTTGAAACGCCGTCCTTTCCGAGCCGGCTCGGGGAAAATAGCGGTAACGGCAGATGACCTTACGCCGCCTGCTTCCGGAAGAGAGCGCGCACTTTATTCACGCCCAGCGGCAGCAAAAACAAAAGGCCGAAACTCATCGCACCCGGCTCAGGAACCACCATCACCGACCCAGGAACCACCATCAACTGGTCTTGATTGTTAACCGCACCACCAGATGACGTCAGGTTTAATACCGCCACGTCATAAGCTCCGTTTGAAGGGTCGTTGAGGGTCGCGCCCAAGGCAGTTTGTGCCGCAGTGTAGAAAACTGTCCCGTCGGCACCGTTGTTGACCAAGGTGAGCACTTCACCCTGCAAATACCAAATCGCCGATTGCAGTTCACCGGCCGTGGCGGAGCGACCGACGCCTGGAGTGTAGTCATAACCGCCTAATGCGCCCGCAGCAAACTCGCTATACAACAAGGCAGTACCCATCGTAATTGGTGCGCCACCGGGGAACTGCCCATTGTTGTATTTAATATCCTGGCTGATCGCAACATCATAGGTGCTACCGGGAGAAAATTCCTCGGAGGTTTCGATGCAGAACGTCTGAAAATTTGGACTTCCAGCGGTCAAATCGGATGCGGCCGGGCTGTAACCAGCCAGAGTGGGATTTACGGAAAGGAGCGCTGCATTGGGCACGGCGTTGAACTCACCACCGTTACTATAACTGTAATTACTCAAATCCTGATAGAGAGTGACCTGCATCTGCGCCTGAACCGTGGGCACAGCAAGAACTGCCACCAGACCACCCAGCATACATAATCTTTTCATAGAATTCCTTCGTAATTGACTGAAGCTTCAACCAGCTGATTTCTGAATTGCCCCAGCACTAAACTGTTGTTTTACAACTGAATTTCTTCAGCCATGAGCAGTTTTTTGCGCCTGGCGCAAATTCACAAACCATAAAATCACACCGACAACCTGCCGCTAATCAAAGCATCCATCTCAAGCGTGATTCATTAAAATCTTCTGCTGGTGAACTATCTAGGCAGGTTGTACAGTTTTTAGGCGGCTCTGTCAACACTTTTTTGGCAATCGGATGCCAACTTTTACAAAATATCCCGCTCAAACAATTCAGTTTGACGGTCCAAAAGCTGGCTTTTTTCAGCGATTAACTTGCTTTTCTCCTCAATCAGCCTGGCCTGTTGAATCAGCAAATGTTTCTGCTCCTCAATGAGTTCCTTCTGATTGGCGATCAAATCCATGTGAGCCTGGGCAATGGCTTGATTCATGGCCGCATACGACGGTGATTGTCCTTCGGTTGCCGAGCCATTTGAATGACCATTGGTGTGGCCATTTGAATGGCCATTGGCGTGGCCGTTTGAGTGGCCATTGGCATGGTCATTCGGCGTCGCAACTTCCGCGGTGTAGCCACTGGAAGAAAGTTTCATGACCGTATCCACATAAAACCGGTGATAATCAAAGATTCTCCGGCGGCGGCGGGAAGGCCGATGTTTGCTGGAGCCATTGGTGGCAATAGCCACCTGGGGTCTTTCGCCAATGGGTTTCACTTCAACCGGCTTGACGTCATCAGATTTCAGTACCTGATCCGCCACCACGGCCGGCACCGTGAAAGCAACCGCAGCGGGTTCGTGAGCGGGTTCATTTTCATTGCTGGTTCCATTATCCACGGGACTTGCGGATTGGACGTGCCGCGGTTTGCGGCGTTGCTGAACGGCTCCGAGAAACAGCAGCACTCCCCCCCCGGCAACAACGCCGGCCAGGACATACCATCCCCAAATCCCCGCGCTTTTTCCCGAAGCGGCAGCGTCATCTTTTTCCGCATCTGCGGTATCATCCTCGCCGGCAATGAGCCCGGCCAGGCCAATATCGGAAACTTTGTCACCCTTCTGATAATCCGTATAGCGCTGTCCTGATTTGAACGCGGTGTTTTTCATCAAGTCCTGCAACGGAACCAAATTGGCGGCAGCCTGCCCGGCCTGATAGGGTTCCACCGCCGTGGCATCCAGCACGCCTTGCCGACCGAGCAGACGCATGGTGTGGTTGATCACCCCAGCGGTTTGGGTTTGGGCCAGAACCGCCCATTCCACAGTATACGTCCTGGCATTGAACACCGGTGAAAGTTTCCAATCCACAGAGGAAATCAGCGGCAAGCCATGAAGGCTCCGCTCCTCATTCTGACGTTTGGCATGATTGGAGATGGTTTTAAGAATGGCGGCGGCATCCATTTCACCTTTGTCCGCGTTCTTCACATAACCGATGTCCTTATATTCCAGAACGACCCACCATTGCCCTGACTCGGGAGCGAGAATGCCCACCAGTCCTTGGGGAACTGGATTGTTCATTTTGGCAAGCAGAGCCGCGGCCCCGGTCGCGTCCGTAAAACGATAGCCCTTGGGAATTTTAATATCGGCCAGCTTGCCCAGGCTGGCATCGGCAGGCCCCGAAGTCCACGCCATCTGCGACTGATCGGCGGGCCCGGACAAAAGTGAAAGTTGCTGTGCCTGGCACCGGGCAAAGAAAATGGTGCAGACCGGCAACAGCCAAAACAGGGTTGCGGGTATTACAAATGGGTTGCGAAACGGGGTTTTTAAGGAGGTGTACATAATCCCTTTTTTTTACTAATAACTACCAAACAACATTACATTAATAGCGTAATCTGCCCAGTTTTATGACAATACATGTACAAGAAAATAACCGCAAAGTCAAATTTTTTTTGGCCGGAAACCCACAAGTAACTTGTGTGGGCAGGGTTAGCGAATATTGACCTTTTGTACATTTTTCAAATACACGTAAGACGGCCTTCATGTTTTCACCGGTACGACAAAAAACGAACATCGTCCTGTCACCGGCTCACTGTTTCTGACATAGGAGTTCGCTTTTCATTCAATCAAGTGTCCAGTGACTGTCGAAATGCGTGATATAGCCGGCGCTTGCGCCGTTGCGCGCCAGCTACTAATGTCCTCCTGCGGCGCCCGTAGCTCAGTTGGATAGAGCATCTGCCTTCTAAGCAGGTGGTCCCGCGTTCGAATCGCGGCGGGCGCGCCATTTTCCGATGGTCTCTTGCGTTGATTTTTCGGAAGCGGAGGCTTAGCTTTCCCCTCAAGGTCGTTCGGTATTTGGGAATTTTGTTTATTATGAGGCTGGCGATCATAGAAGGCATTGGGGGATTCATAGCCGAGTATCTCATCGGCAGCTTCGTGTGTTTTGTCCTTTCCTCAATGGTGTGGCTGATTTCTCTGCCATTTATTTTAATGATCGCGCTTTTCAGACGGGGACGATATGGCGTTGTAGTTGTGGATATGCTCGCTTCTGTTAATTCTGTGTGGCGTAATTGGGGATTGGTTTAACCCCAATATGGGGAGTTGTCAGAATTTCAAAACGTACCACCACCTGATTTTCAGTCTTGTCTTATATCAGAAGAAACCCCGTCAGGATTTCTTCGGTCTCCCGGCCGCGCGCTGGCGCGCGAGGTTTTGCGCGACTTCCTCAACCCATTCATTGCCCGGCCGCGCGTAAGGGCGGAAGGTTTCGAGGTAGCCTTCCCGGTCGTTGTAGAAGAGGGCACGATGCAGCCCGAGCGTGGCGGCGTCCGGGGTATCAACCAGGCTGGCGGAATCGCCGGCGCTCATCTGGAAAAGCACGCGCATTTCAAATTCGCTCAAGGCCTTCCGCCCCAGAAAGCGGGTCACGTTGGTGTAAGTATCGCAGGCAACGATGACATGAAAGCCTCGTCCCGGACCGTCACTGACCAGATTGAGGAGCGCGGCGGCAGGATTGGGCGCGGTCCCGGCGTCACCGGAGGAAAAGCTGAATTCGTCCTCCTGCCTGAGTTTTTTGAAATTTTGCAACCCCTGGACCAGAATGAAGGTTTCCGGCGATTTTGCCTCTCCATCATCGGTCCGACGTTTCAAGTCCTCCGCCAGAGCGGTCATGGTTTCGGCGAGATTGCTGTTGTTGACCTGCGTTACTTCGTGGGGAACGGCCTGAATGACCCGCTGCAAAAACTCGCGTTGCGGCAGGCCGGGCGGCGTGCTGTCGAGCACGATGAAACATGCGCTTCCCGGCGGATATTGCGCGGCCAGCGCGACGAGGGCCACCGCCAGGAGCGTCAGCGTGCGTTCCTCGCTCTGCCCCACGATGAGCAGGTTGCTGCCGCTTTGTCTCTGAAAAACGGCTTCCGTTGGTCCCTTGATGGAATTGGGCGCGCCCAGCCAGACGCGTGCCTGCTCCGCCGGTTTTAGGGTCGGAGACGAGAGCACCGCGCGCAACAACAGGTTCTCCAGCACATCCGCCGGCGCGTTGCCTTCAAACACAATCGGGCCCGGATACCGGGTTACGTCGGCGCGGTCTCGAATTTTTGCCAGGTAACCATCGCGCTCATGGTCCGGCAACCATACGGTTTGAAATGGGCTGTTGCCTTCAATCGAACCGGCCGTGTCGTTGTAAATGCCTTCGCCGGGCCGGGAAAGCAGGCGCGGCGCGGGGTTGTCCTGGTCCATGATCAGGTAGGCATCAGCCTCATTACACTGCAGCGCAATGCGGATGACCATCTGGCCAATGGTGGCCCGGGCCAGGGTGTAGGCGCCGCCCAGGGTTTGCGAGCCGAGCAGCACGTGTATGCCAAACGCGCGGCCCTGCCGGATGATGCGGTCCAGCAAAACAGCCGCGCCCTGGGAAACGCGGTCTTCCTCCACGAAAAATTCCTGAAATTCGTCAATGATCAAAAGCGACCGGGGCAACGGTTCGGTCCCACCCGCCCGCTTGTAGCCGGCCAGATCCTGCGCCCCCAGCTTGCGGAACAAATCGCCACGGCGGCGCAGTTCCGCATCCACGCGTTCGAGCACGCTCAGGCCAAAGGCGCGGTCGCTTTCGATGGCGACAACTTTCGCATGCGGCAGCCGGCGGTTGGCGTAGCACTTGAATTCCACGCCTTTCTTGAAGTCCACGAGATAAAATTCAACCTGCTCAGGACTGCACCACAACGCGAGGTTGGTGATGATGACGTGAAACAGGGTGGATTTGCCCGAACCGGTCTTGCCGGCAATCAAGCCGTGCTGGCGCGTGGCCTTGCCGATGGCAAGGTATTGCAGCTTGGTGGCGCCGGAACGGCCAATGGGCACGCGAAGTTCTTCCGTCGTGTCTTCCTTCCAATAATCAGCATCCGCCGGCACCACCTGTTCAAAGGGCACCTCGACCCGGTTGGAATCCTTGCCGCTCTGCCCGAGTTGATGAAGAAAATGGGTGGCGGTCTCGGATGGTGGCGGTGGATCGAAAAACAGTCTGGTTCCCGGCGCGCGCCGGCCGGACAGTTGAAATCCGCCTTCGGTGTGCGTCAGGCAGACGCTGTTTTTTTGAAGTTCATCCGGGACGAAATCCTGCGGCATGGCCTGCCGCTGATCCCATTGAACGAGCGTGTAAACGCCGCAGCGCGCGCCGCTGGCCGCGATGTTCCGGAGCCGCCGCGCGGCGGTCTCGCTGAAGTTCACCGGAAATGACGCGATGACGAGGAAATGATATTTTTCGGCGATGGTGCCGGCCTCGGCGTTGTATTCGGAAATCGTGGCATACTCGTTGCGCAGATACATCTGGATGACTTTTTCCATGTGCTCGTTCAGCTCCGCGAGCTTTTCCTCAAACTGCGCGGTCTGCGTCCAGATGCGGCTGTCGATGTAGCTTTCCTCGTAATCGGCCAGATGCATCAACGCGGCAAAACTCTGGCCGAGGCCGACCGGGTCAAAAATGGTGAAGGTCAGCTTGCCGGGGGGCGTCGTGGAAAGCAGCCGGAAGATGATGTTGTTGATGGCGGCAACGGCCTCGCTGCCGCCAGCCTTGCCGGTCTCAAACAGGATGGAACCCTGGAGCGGATACGCCAGCGCCAGGGGCAGGTTGAAACTGGCCGGCCCGGGCAGCGCCAGGCGCTGGTCCTGGGGCATCTTTTCAGCGAGCGTCGCCAGATCCACTTCGAGGCGGCCAAACCGTGCGGCGTTCTTAAATTCCTGCGGCGGTGTCCACGTCTTCCAGGAGGGCGCCTCCCACCCGGGAAAAAGCTGGTCCGCCGCGGCATTGGCCGAGTGAATGGCCGCATACAGCGGTTCGATTTTGCTTTTCCATTCCGACTCCAGCGTTTCCCACCGGGTTTGCTGCTGTTTTTGGTAATCGGCCATTTTCCCGGCATGAACCCCGGCCAGCCGGCCGGCCTGCGCCCCGGCTTCCGCCTGCAGGCTGGCAACCTTTTCCGCGTGCCGGCGCTCAATCTGTTCGCGGCCGGTCCGGAAGTATTGCTCGCTTTTCTGCGCGGCCCGAAGGGCTTTTTCATCCACCTGCATCGGCCGATCGCCGCGCGTGCTCACAATCTGCCTCACTGTCTGTTTCCATTCCTGATTCAGATTGCGGGTGGTGGCATCGAACCCGGCCTGAATCCGTGCCTGTTCCTGCTGATAATGCTCTGCGTTTTTTTGCGAGCAGGCGTCGAGCCGCCGGCGCGCCTTTCCCAGTTGACCGGCAATGGCCGCGGCGGCGGGCACCACGGCGCCCCGTCCCTGGAGGTAGAAAATCAAAACCACCGCCAGCAACAGCGCGACCGGGCCGGTTTCCAGCCAGGTAACCGGGTGCCGGCCAAAATGCTGAAGCACCGGAACCGCCGCAACCGCGCCCAGCAACAGCAAAACCACCAGTGAAACCGGGAGGAACTTGAATATTCGCGGGAGCAGTATTTTTTGGAATTGATCCAAATCCCCGCGGATGTTGGATTCCAGGCTTTGCAACTCCTCAAACAACCGGGGTTCATCCAGCGAAAACTCCAGCTCCGGCCCGGGCGGCTGGCGGCCGAGCAGTCTTCGGAATATGCCGTAACCGCGAAATGCCGTCCGCGCGCTCTTTTCCAGCCCGGCGAACACTTCGCTGCTTTCGTCCAATTTTTTCTGTAAATCGCCAAAAGCGGCGGCGGCATCTGCCAGTTCCACATCCCGCTGACGCTCCGCCTCCGCCAGGTTTTTCCGGGCTTTCTGCCGGAGATTTCCTTCCTGCCCGCCGACTTCATCCAACACCCGCCGGCTCAACACACTGTGCGCCCGGTTGATCCGTACCTTGCGCCGTTCGAATCGGGCAGTGCGCGCATTTTTTTCCGTTTCAAAAGCCGCCTCGGCCGCGGACAGTTCCCCGGCGAGTCTGGACTGCCGGAGCTGGCTGGCGGCTTCAAAGGTGTTGAGTTCCGCCGCCGACCGGGTTTGAAAATCGCGATTCAACCTCTCCTCGCGCGCGGCGAAGTCCTCGACCGCGCCCTTGAGCGCGTCCAATAACGCCAGCATTTCATTGACGCCCAGATTCCTATTCACAGTCACTCCTGACTTTTTTTAAAATATCATCCAGCTTCTCAATGACGGCAACCGTCTTGTCCACGCGGACGAAAAGCTCGTCCAGATATCGGTGCTCAAACTCCTGGCTTTTTCCGTCCCGCCAGTAGTTTTTGGTTTCCTTCCATTTCATTGAAAGTTCCCGGGCACTTCCCACCAGCCGGCTTTTGCTCCCGCTCAGGTTCATGACGGCGCCCCTTCCCGGCCGGCTTTGCCGGTCTTGGCGTAAGCCTCCAGCGTTTTGATGATTTGAACCAGTTGGGTGACCGCCCGCCCCATGTCCAGGATGAGAAACCCATGGAGTTCCTCCACCTGTTTGATCAACGGCGTGGTGCGGTCTTCCAGGGCCCGTTCCCATTGTTTCACGGTCTCGAGCTTCTCTTCCGCCTCCCGGATGGCGCGTTGCGCCCGTTGCACCGCCATGTGTTGCAGTGCCGTTGCCTCCTGCAGGTGGGAAAGCGCGGTGTTGAACATCTCCCGCCGGGCTTCCTCCAGTTTCAAGCCCCGCCGGCGCATCTCGTTTTGCCAGTGCCGGCGCTGGTCGTTCTGGAGCCAGTACTGCAGGCGCAGCACCTCGTCGCTCACCTCTTCCAGCGTCGGGCGCACCTTGCTCAAAAACAAAATCAGACTGGCGCGGAACGATTCAATCGCTTCGACAGAACTGACCTGGGCGTGTTCGGCCATGCGGTTAATGCTGGTTGAGATATTCCTCGATGCGCTGGGCTTTTCTCAACAGGTATGGCGTGTGTTCCTTCGAGAGTTCAATGAATTTCTTCAACGCCTTCATCGCCTGCCGGAATTCGTCGTTGAATTTCTCGTGCTCCTGGTCCTGCCAGCTGTCCCCCAGCGCGCCGAAGCGGGCCTGCAACAAAATCATCCGATTTTCCAGGTCACTGTTGAAACGCTGCAGTTCTTCCGCGAACCGCCGCACCTTTTCCGGATCCATGATTGCTTGGGCCATCGGGTTTCCTCTCGTTAATGGTTGTCCGCCCCATTATTGCCAGTCGTCACCCATCAGGCTATCACAATTCTGCCCCGCCGCGAACGGCGAAATTCGGGAGGGAACGCCACTTTCCATTTACGATTTGCGAATTAAACCCTAGGATTCCCGGCATGTTAAGACTTGAAGACCTTGCGGAGCTGCTGGAAAAGCATTGTTCCGCCGCGCCCGCCCGGGTCAGGGAATTCTCCATCGGCGGCAAACCATTCGATTTCAACTCCCAGCCCGGCATCATGGGCGTCATCAACCTTTCGCCCGATTCGTGGTATCGCGAAAGTGTCTGCCTGACGGCGGAAGCCGCCGTGGCGCGCGGCAAAATCCTGCACGCCCAGGGCGCGGACATCGTGGACGTGGGCGCGGAATCCACCCTCGCCGACGCCGCGCGGGTGGACGAAAGCACGCAGAATTCCCAATTGCTGCCGGTCATCAAGGCCTTGCGCGCCGCGAACATTCTGGTTTCCGTGGAAACGTACCAACCCGCCGTCACGCGCGCGTGCCTGGAAGCCGGCGCGAACGTCCTGAACCTGACCGGCACGGAGGGCGGCGACGAGATTTTCCAAATGGTGGCAGCGCACGATGCGGCCGTCATCCTCTGCTACGTGCAGGGCAAAAATGTCCGCGAAGTCGAAGATTTCGAATTGAGCGCCGACCCGGTTGAACCAATGCGCGAATTTTTTTCGCGCCAGATTGAAATCGCGCGGCATCACGGGGTGGAGAAAATCCTGCTCGATCCCGGCCTGGGCTTTTACTACCGCAACCTGCAGGACAGCGCCGTGCGGGTCCGGCATCAAATGACCGTTTTTCTGAACACGTTCCGATTGCGGACCCTGGGATTTCCGATTTGCCACGCCCTGCCCCACGCGTTTGAATTCTTCGGCGACGAAGTCCGATGTGCCGAACCGTTCTTTGCCGTCCTGGCCGCGCTGGGGAAAACCGACCTGTTCCGCACGCATGAAGTCCCGCGCACGAAGGCCGTGCTGGACACGATGAAGGTTTTTTGACGCCGACGCCGTTGTGAAACGGCGGACGACCCCGCGTTGGACCAACGCGGCTACTACAAACGATTGACCAGGAACACACCTTCCTCCCCTGAGTGCATGATCCACTGGTCGCGGACTTGCAACCGGTAACGTGCCAGTATTTTGCGGACGTGCTCCGGTGTGTAACGATAGGAAAAGAAAAGCCGGATATTTTCGCCGCGGCGAAACACAAACTCCGCGTCATCAATTTTAATCCGGCGCTGCCGGCGGAAATAAAAGCGGGCCGCCACCCGTTTCAATCCGGACCGTCCGTTCTCAACCGCGAACCGCATCTCCCCGTCGCCCCGCTCAACGCCAAGGTCGAGCAGGAACGCCATCAGCCAGTCGCGCGTGGGTGAATTGTCATATTGCGGCAGAATCTTTTTCATGCCCGCGGCGTAATCGGCGCCGGGGGCGAGATTGGCGCTGAACAGCAAATAATCCCCTTCGCGGACCAGCGACGCCAGCTTCGGTAAAATTTGCTCCGGCTCGAAATTTGGAATCATGCCGAAGAAGGTGATCAGGCGCGAAATGGTAGGGACGCCGCGCCGCGGCGTCCGGTCGGCGCAGCGCGCCGACCCTACCATCTTTTCCAAATCATTCGCCGTAGCCAGATCACACACGAACGGAAAACAATTCTCCGCCGGCAACACGGCCAGCGCGGTTTGGCAGGCGGTCAAAACCATCGCCGGGCTGACATCGCAGGGCGTATAAAATATTTTTTTGCCGCTGGCTTTCAGCAATTTCAACAACCGCGTGTCCTTTTGCCCGCCGCCGCAGCCAAGTCCGATGACCCGGACGCTATTGGTTTTGATCTGTTGAGCTGCCGCCGCAAAACCCTGTTCATAAACGGCCTGACAATCCGCGTCATTCCTGGTGGGCGAATACGCCTGGTGCAACGCGAGCCATTTTTGGGTTTGCCTGACGCTGTCATAGTGAAACTTGTGGTTCACGCGCCGGGTGCGCAGCGATTCAAGCAAGTCGCGCCGGACATTTTCTGGAAACTGGCTGGCGTGAATGACCACGTTGGCAACCGATGACATGCGTTGGTTTTCGCTGATTCGGCGCAACAAGACAAGTTCTTGCTGGGATTGGCAAGGGTACAATTTGCAGTTTTCGGAGCGCGGAGCAATGCTCCGCGCTCCATTTATACCGCACCACCACCCTGGAATCAAGCGCTTTAGCTCTGTGGAAAAATCCGGTACAGTAGGAAATAGACAATCACCCCGGTCACGGAAACATACATCCACAGCGGCCAGGTCCAGCGCGCGATTTGCTTGTGAAGCTCGAAGCGCTCCTTTTTTGCACGGTAAAGCGTCACCAAAATCAGCGGCACAATCACCACGGCCAAAACCGTGTGCGTGAGGAGGATCGTCAGGTAAATCGGACGGAACCATTGCGGGTGCAGAAACCGCGTCGGTCCCTGATGCAAAACCACCGCGAGATAACCGTGGTAAGTGAGGTAACACGCCAGAAAAACGACCGAGGTGACGAATGCCGCCACCATGCAGTTCCGATGCGCCACCTGGTTTTTGCGGCGGATGAAAATGTAACCGGCGCTCAGGAAAACCGCGCTGAGACCGTTGAGCGAGGCGTTGACGGCGGGCAAATCGTGGATGTTCATCATTGGAACGCTGGCCTCCGGCCCGGCTTGATGTCAATGACCGCATCCAAAACGCCGGGTCGGAGACCGGCGCTCCAACACGATTTTGGGAGGCATGTTGCAGTCATCGCTCGCCTTCCAATTCCTTCACGGTGGCGAGAATTTGCGGTTTGACCTTCGCCCAATCCACACCTTCGCCCTGCGTTTCAAAAATGCCGCGCAGCCGCGCCTGTTTGTCCACCACCACAAAAATTGTGCTGTGCACAAACAGGTCAACGGAATTGGTCCGGTCCTGGGGCGGCACGGGCGTGGAACCCAGCTTCAAACTGGCGGTGGCCAGGCCGGCCAGTTCCTTTTTGGAGCCGGTCAAAAAGATCCAACGCTGAAAATCGGCGCCATGATGTTCGCCGTATTTTTTCAAAATGTCCGGCGTGTCGTAATCGGGATCGGTGGTCAACGTGACCAGTTTTGCCGGGCTGTCGGCGGGCAGCGCGTCCTGCAGCGATTTCATTTCCGTTGACATGATCGGGCACGACCCGGCGCAGCGGGTGAAGATGATGTCGGCGACCCAGACGTGGTTGGTCAAATCGGCGAGCGTCGTCACCTCGCCGGTTTGATTGGTCAGCGCAAAATCAGCGACCTGATCAATAACGGGCAACGTTTTTTGTCTGGCCTGGGTGAATTCCAGCAGGGAAATCAAATACATCAAACCCAGCAAGCCGAAGAGCAGGCCAAAGCCGACCCACATCGTCAGTGGAAATCGTTGAGGGGAACCATTCATGCCCAGCCATCCTGCCACCGGCAAGACCAGCCGTCTATTCAAAGCTGGCGGAAGCGCCGGACTTGGAAGCAATCCACTTGTTGAAATCCGCCTGGCTGTCCACGATCAAAATACCGCCGGTCATGCTGGAGTGGCCCGGACCGCAAAGCTGGGCGCAATTGACCTGGTATTTGCCGATTTTGTTGGGCGTAAACCAGCAGGGAATCCGCAGGCCGGGAATCGCGTCCTGGCAAACGCGCATGGCCACCACTTTGAAGGAGTGAATCACGTCCTTGGAGCTCACATAGACGATGACGGGTTTGCCGACCGGAACGTGGAGTTCATTGAGCGTCTGGATGTCGTCCTTGCCGTTCGCGTCGGACGGATCAACCCCAAAAACATTGTCCGACGTGACGAAGTTCATGTCCTGCCGGCCAAACACACCATCGGGGCCCGCGTAACGAATGTTCCAGGCATATTGCTGCGCCATGACGTAGATGACGGTGGAGTCCTTCGCGTCCGGGAAATGGTCCACCGCCCTCGCCCAAACCGGAATGGCCACGCCCAACAGGAGGACGGCCTCGATGGCGGCCACGGTGAGCTCGAGGTAACTCGACGCATGATTCCTGACCCCCTGATAATCGGCCTTGGGATTGCGCGTGGCGCGAAAACGCCAGACCGCGTAGCCAAAATAAATCAGCCAGCCGATGAACAATGCAATCATCAGCCAGTGGACATAGACAATCAGGGCATCAACCGACGCGCCATTTTTTGAGGCCAGCTCGGGCATGCCGAGAATATGATTGGCAAACCACTCGGTCATACGCCGGGAGGATTCTTCGGAGCCGGTTCGTTGTGGCCATGCTCCTTTTCGCCGCGGATGACATGGACGAAAAACAGCGCGATGCAGGTCAGCACGGTCAATACGATGCCGAGCAGGGTAAAGATGCCCCAGTTCATGCCGCTGGCCAGCGGTGAATCGGACCGGCCGTAACACGCGGCGCAGGCGAACAGCGGCGACGGCGCCAGCACGGCGGCGGCGGCCAGGATTTTCCAGCGCAATTTCATAGGTAGCTCACGTTTTTCAGTTTCTTCAGAAAATAAATTCCATAAACGATGACCAGGATGCCGGCGGCGATGCCAAGCACGCCGAAGAACGGCCGGCCAACGGCAAAGCCCCACGCCGCGCAGCCGAACGACAGCGTCGTCAGCAGCGTTACAAAAATAAGATGAAAGGCTTTCAGCGACATATCAATGGGTCGTTCCGGCCGGGAAATCATGCATGGCCCAGACGGTCAGGGCCAGCAGGCCGGCAAAAAAGAACACGGTGAACCCCAACACGGTGTAAACCATCTTTTTCTCGGAAATCAGGTGCATGAGAAACCCCGCAACGACGAGGGCGTTGCAGCAGGCAACGATCAGGATGAGGGCCACCTTCAGCGGCCAACTGAAGTGATCCTGCGGCAAATAGGACGCCCAGATCATCAACGACACGGCGCATACCGCCGCGATGAAAACGAAGAGGCAGCGGCGCAGGTAACTGTTGAAATCAACCGGATGCGATTCGCTCATAAATTCCAATCAAGTCAAATATAAGACCGGAAACAGAAAAATCCAGACCAGGTCCACGAAATGCCAGAACAACCCCGAGACTTCAACCCGGTTGGTAAAGTGTTGCGGGTCAGTCTTCCACAGCCGCCGGCCCGGTCCCCACAGATAGCCGATGACGATGCTGCCGCCAAGAATGTGCAGCGCGTGCAGGCCGGTGAGCGTGAAGTAAAGCGCCAGATACGTGTTGTGCCACGGACCGTAATTTTCCATGGACTTGATTTGCGAACGCGGGATTTTGATTTCGTCGCGGGGGATGTTCTTCTGTGCTCGCAAATCATAAAGCTGACTCTCGTCGGTCACGTAGCGGCCCTCAATCGTCACGGAATCGGCGTCACTCGCAATCCGGTGCCCGTCGGCGATGCGGCCGTCGGTGAGCTTGATTTCGTAGTGAATCAATTTGTCGTGGTATTCATAACCTTTGATGCACAAGAACGACAATGCCAGCAACAACGTGCAGGCGTGGAAAAATTTGAATTTCCCGAACTGCCCCACCTTGCACGCGACCCATGCCAGCAGGGTCGTGATGGCCGAGAGCGCGAGAATAATGGTGTTGGCGGTGCCCAGCGTGACGTTGAGCCAGCCGTGCGGCCATTGATCGGCGCCGACGCGCAACAGCACGTAGCCGGAAAAAAGTCCGCCGAAGAGCATGACTTCGGACGCGAGAAACAGCCAGATGCCCACCTTGGCGTTATAGATGCCGGTGTCCGGCCGGGGATGAACTGCGTAGGGGATTTCCATGAAAAGTTTCAGTGTGCGGCCGGCGCAGGTGAAGTTTTCGGCGTCATAGCCGGAGCGTCCGGCTCGTTTTGAGGCGTAAAATCCGTGTCGTGGCCGGGCGCGCTGTATTCGTAGGGACCGCGACAGATTTGCGGCGGCTCGGCGAAATTGCCATGCGGTGGCGGCGTGGGCGTCTGCCATTCGAGCGTGGTCGAGTGCCACGGATTGTCGCCAACCTTTTCACCATGCCGGATGCTCCAGAACAAATTGAGGATGAACGGAATTTGCGCGATGCCCAACGCCATCGCCGCCCAAAGAATCCACGTGTGAAGTTCCATGATGGTGCCCGGCAGCGTGCCAATCGCATCCGGCACGCGCGCGGCGGAGTAATTGGCGCCGCCGTCGGCCATGCGCCGCAACATGCCTTTGATGCCCTGCGCAAACATCGGCATGAAAACAAGGTTCATGAAGACCAGTGAGCCCCAGAAATGCACCCGGCCCCAGAATTCATTCATTTTCCGGCCCGTCATTTTGGGGAACCAATAATAAATGCCCGCAAACAGCCCGAAAATCGTCCCGGGCGCCACGACGTAGTGAAAGTGGGCGATGACGTAATAGGTGTCGTGAAGATAAACGTCGCTGGCATTGAAGCCGAGCGGCAGGCCGGTCAATCCGCCGATGCCGAACATCGGCAGGAACGCCAGCGCGAACAGCATCGGTGTGTTAAACCGAATCGAACCGCCCCAGAGCGAAATGAACAGGCACGTCAGAATGATGACCGACGGAATGGATATGATCATGGTCGTCGCCTGAAAGAAGGCGGAGATTTTCGTGCCCATGCCGGTCAGATACATGTGGTGCGCCCAGACGATGAACGACAGGAAACCGATGGCGAGCACCGAGTACACCAGCGATTTGTAGCCCCAGACCGGTTTGCGGGTGTTGTTGGCGATGATTTCACACACAATGCCCATCGCCGGCAAAATCAACACATACACCTCCGGGTGGCCCAGGAACCAGAACAAGTGCTGCCATAACAACGGGCTGCCACCGCCGCTGATGTGCGCCAGTTGGCCGCCCACGGCCAGGCCCGTCGGCAGAAAGAAACTCGTGTGCGCGACGTTGTCCATCAACTGCATCAGGCTCGCGGCTTCGAGCGGCGGGAACGCGAGCAGCAACAAAAAGGCCGTCACAAACTGCGCCCAGACGAAAAATGGCAGCCGCATCCACGTCATGCCCGGCGCCCGCAATTGAATGATGGTCGCGATAAAATTCACGGCCCCGAGCAGCGACGACGTGATCAAAAAAACCATGCCAATGATCCAGAAAAACTGGCCATCGGTGGGAATGGTCGTCGCCAGCGGCGAATACGAGGTCCAGCCCGCCTGCGCGGCGCCGCCCGGAATGAAAAAGCTCACCACCATCACCATGCCGCCCAGCACGTAAGCCTGGTAGCTGGCCATGTTGACGCGCGGAAACGCCATGTCCGGCGCGCCAATCATCAGCGGCACCACATAATTGCCGAATGCCGCGAAGGCCAGCGGCACAATCGCCAGGAAGACCATGATGGTGCCGTGCATCGCCCCGAACGAATTGTAAAGCTCCGGCGAAATCACGCCATTGGCGGCGGGCTGGCCGAGCAGTTTGGCCAGCAGCGGCCCGATGACCGGCACCGGCGAACCGGGATGCGCAATCTGCCAGCGCATCAACATCATCAGGAAAAATCCGAACAGCATGAAACACAGCGCCGAGAAACCGTATTGAATGCCGATGATTTTGTGGTCGGTCGAAAAAATGTATTGGCGCCAGAAACCGATGTCCTCGTGATGCGCGTGCGCCTCATGCGCGTGAGCCGCCTCGCGTTCGCGATACGGGGGAAAGGTATGAACCAGCGGTTCCATGTTATCTTACTTTGTCCAACACCATCACCGCCAACAACAGCGGCAGATACAGAATTGAGGCCAGAAACAATTGCCGGGCCCGCGCCAGCGTGAGCTGCCGGGAAAACTGAATGGCGCACGCCAGAAAGCCCGCGCCCAGGACCAGGGCGCCCGTCAGATAAACCGGGCCGGCGAGCTTGAAGGCGAAGGGACACAAACTCATGAAGAACAACGCCAGCGTATGGCTCACGGCCTGTTGCCCGGTGCGATGGCCGTCCGGATCAATCACCGGCAACATTTTGAAACCGGCGCGCGCGTATTCGTCGCGATACATCCACGCAATGGCCATGAAATGTGGGATCTGCCAGAAGGCCACCACGGCGAACAACGCCCAGCCTTCACCGCTCAATTCACCGCGCGCCGCCGTCCAGCCCATCAACGGCGGCAAGGCGCCGGGCACCGCCCCGACCAGTGTGTTCAACCACGTCACGCGCTTCAGCGGCGTGTAGATGAACAAATAGCTGATGAGCGTGACCGCGCCGATGACGCAGGTCAGGAGATTGACCGCCAGGGCGAGATAGACCAGGCCCGTCACCGCGCAGACACCGCCAAACAGCATCACGCTGGTCGGTTGCAAACGGCCCGCCGGCAGCGGACGGGTTTGCGTGCGGCGCATTTTGGCGTCGTACTCGCGTTCGAGCAACTGGTTCAGCGCCGCCGCGCCGGCCGCGACCAGCGCCGTGGCCGCCAGCAGGTTGAACATGAGTGCGAAATCCATCGGACCACGCCAGCCGACGTAAAAGCCGACGAGCGTCGTCAGCAGCACCAATGTCGTCAACCGCGCCTTGACCAGATCGGCGAAGACCGACACCCAACTTTTTTCGACGGCCCCGACCCGGGAGGCCGGAACGCTTAATATTTCCACCGAGGCTTCTTTCATTTCACTTGTTTGCGGCCATGGCCGGAACGGCTCCATACGCGCCGGATATTGTTGCGGCTGGCGCAATTTCAGACGACCCCGCCGAACGGCGGAAAGCAATAATATACCAGAGCGCGCCTGTCACGAGCGAAAGTGCGCCACCCAGCACGTGCGCGGTCGCCACGTCGGCAGCCTTGTTCGACCAGATGGTCGCCGCCCCGAGCAGGATCTGCCCCAATATCAACGCCAGCCAGAACCACGCGAGTTTGGTCAGCGAATCCTTTTTGCCCAGCCGCCGCCACGCCTGCCACGCGCAGGCCACGGTCAAAACGCCAATCGTGAGGGCGATCAGGCGATGAATCATTTGCAAAACAATTTGAAACGCCGTGATGGGATTTTCCGCCGTCACATCCATGCGATGTTCGTTGTAACCTTGAACGGCAACGGCGCTGGTGTCAGGCCAGATTTTTCCGTAAGCGAGCGGAAAATCGGAGATGGCCAGACCGGCGTGCTGCTGCCGCATCGTCGCGCCAATGATCAATTGGCAGAAAATCAGCACCGTGGTCGCCAGTACGAGCCGTCGCAGGTTCGTTCCGGTGGGGCGCGTCACTCCGCGCGCGCCGACGGCGGTCAGAGGATTGCCCGCCCTGCCCGGTCGGAGGTTTTGCCAAAACCGGCTCGTGAACAGGGCAATCGCGCCGGTCAAAACAAAAAATAATTGTCCGATGATGGCGTGAAAAATGCCGAGCTGCGCATCGGCCAGGACCACGCGCAGGCCACCGAGAACCCCTTGCGCCACCACCAGGAGAAAGGCTCCCATGCCCAGCCAGCGCATCCATTTCACTGAGCGTTCACAGGATGGCCAGAAAAAACTTGCAACGTAAGCGACAAGACCCGTCGCACCATAAAGAACACCATCGAGCCAACGGTTTGGAAACAAGCATTCGCTGGCAATTCCGACTATCGGCAGAATAAAACCCATCCAACGCATGAAATGCCGTGAATTTCTTCCAAAAAGCCATAGAACAAGAATTGCCGTCATCAGCCCGACGCCGGAAGCAATCAACCGGTGGGTGTGTTCGTAGAAAATGCCGCCAATCCACTGGGAAGGCGGAAACAAAAACATGTTGTAGCCATAGCTGTTTGGCCAGTCGGGCACGGACATGCCGGCGCCATGACTGGTGACCAGGCCGCCCGCGCCGAGCAGCAAAAAGGTGAACAGCGCCGTCAGCACCGCGAACCAATGCAACGGGCGATTTGTTTTTACGACCGCGATTTCAGTCATTTTGGTTGAAGGTAAAACCCCGACCCACGATCGGGGCCGCTCTGATTCCCGACTTATTTGACGTCAAAAGAAAAATTCACCGTCACCTCACCGTCCTTGACCTCCACGTCCTTGGTCAAGGTGCCGAGTTTGCGGTGATCCGCCTCCACGGTGTATTTCCCGGGCGGCACATTCTTGATGACAAATTTACCCGCCTTGTCGCTGAGAGAATAATAAGGGCTGTCAAACACGCTTACCCAGGCAAACATCCACGGATGCACGTCGCATTTGAATTTCAGGAACATCTCCGGTTGGGAAAACGCATAGGTCAGGTCCGGGCCGCCCGGCATTTGCACCTGATTGGACTCCAGATTGCCGGACGCGGCCGGCACACAGTGAACATTGTGAATGCACGGGTCGGAGTTTTTGACCGTGAGTTTCTGGCCCGTCTGCATCGCCAGAATCTGGGGCTGATACAGACAGCCTTTCTGATCCAGCATGACCGGCGGCTGGTTCGCACCGGTGGATTTGCCCGTGACACCCTTCAAGGAAACGATGACGTCGGCCAGTTCATGATTCGGCCCGACCACATAAAAATGCGTCGTGGGTGTGGTGGTGTACATCGCGCCGCAGGTGGGATCGTTCATGAGCGGCGTGTAGGGCACTTCCGGCGGCGGCGTGCCGTTGAGCGTGATGGTGCCGATGATGTCCGCCGCCTGCGCGCCGGGCACGCCCACAAGCACCGCAATCAAAACGACTAACGAGAGTTTTTTCATACTTTTTTGGCTTTGGAAGCGCAAAAACCAGCTACAACTTAACAGTCACAGTTGTGAGCGGCAAGAATTATGTGAAATTTTTCACAAGCGCTCATCATAATCATTAATTACTTGTATTTAACGACTTTTAGGCGGTCGGGCTTAAACCCGTCATGACCTGCGCCATGGCGAGGGCCGCCTGCGCCGCTTCCGTTCCGCGATTGTGTTTTGCGCCGAGGCAGCGAACGCGCGCCTGCGCCTCGTTTTCCAAAAGCAGCACCTCGTGAATGACGGGAATGTCGTGCGCGATCTGGATTTCCATGAGCGCGCGGCTGACCGCTTCGCCGATGTGCGCGGCGTGAACCGTTTCGCCGCGCAAAATCACGCCGAGGCAGATGATGGCGGAGAAACGGGAGGCGGGATGCAGGATGCGGGAGGCGTTCCGGGCGAGCCGGGCCGCCACCACTGGAATCTCATACGCGCCGGGCACGCGAATAATTTGGACTTTCGAAACTCCGGCGCGCGACAATTCCGTCCGGGCCGCGCGCAGCATGGCGTCCACGTAACGCGCGTTGTAGCGCGACGCCACGATGGCAAAGGTTCCGCCCGGCGATTGAACTTTTTTTCGCTGTATCTGGCGAAGCATCGCGGAGGATTAAACCACCAACGGGAGCAAATGAACACGAAGATTTTTCATTTACCGAATCCGGCCTCGATCTGGACCGGCCTAAAACCCCAGGTTTTCTCCCTTGGGTTTCAGGCTGAAAAGAAAGTCAGCCAGATCACTTAATTCATTGGGGCTGATGACGGGCCCCCATTTGGGCATGAAGTGGGGCGGCTCCGGTCCGGCGGGGTTTTTGCGGGGGATATTGCGCTCACCCCGGCTGATGAAGGCGATCAATTCATTCTTGGTGTAACCATCAGCCACATAAATCAAGCTGGGAACCTGTTCGGCGGTCTTGGCGTTGAAATTGGACACACCGCCCTTGCCATCCTGGCCATGGCATTGGAAACACCCATATTTTCGGAAAACGGCGTGGCCGCGCTCCACCGGCGTCATTTTGGCCAATTCCTCCGCCGAGGGACCGCTGCCGCCGAGGGCCGCGCGCACGGCTTTTATTTCGTCGGCGGAAACCGCGCTACCCTGGTTGCCCCACGAGGTGCGAATGTAACTCAAGACCGCGGAGAGATCGGCATCGGATAATCCCGCGCCCATCGGCGCCATGGCCAGGTTCCAGTCCTGGCCTTTGACTTGAATGGGACCATTGAGCCCGGTCAACGGCACATGCGCGAGTGACGCGACGTCTTTGACCACCCATTCGGAGCCGGCCAGGGGCGGAGCCTGGCCGGTTTTACCCAGACCATCGGTGCCGTGGCACAGGCCGCAAACGTTTTCATAAACCGACTGGCCATGCGCCAGCATGGCGGCCTCGCCGGATTTGGGCTGATACAAGGCCAGTTCCTCGGCCGATTCGTAGGGTGCGTAAACCTGCTTGTCAAACCAGGCGCCATACGTGTCAAAATAAACCGCGCCCAGAAACAACAGCACCAGGGTCAGGACAAAAATCCATACCGGCACCGGCGTGTACGCCGCCGGCGGGTCGGTTTCATTTTTTGGGGTGCCATCCAATTCGTCACGCATGGATTAATGCAATCGTTACTGCTGAACCGGCGGGTTCCACCAGCCAGACCACTTATTGATTGTCGTATTTGTCGTGGACTTCCTTGATTTTGGCTTCGTCCGCAGCCCGGTCATCAGCGCCCAGCTTGGCGAGCTTGTCGTCAACCATCGCCTTTTTGCGAACGCTGGAATCATAAACCAGGAACTCATAAATCTTCTTGCCGTCCGTGCTGTCAATGCCGGAGCCGGGCTTGTGCATCATCCGCTTCACGTAACGCGACCATTCATCCGGCAACGCATAATCGCTGTTGATGGGACGGCTCAATTTGTGGCACTGCGAACATTTCTGCTGGAACACGTCGTAGTTGTCCTGAATGCCTTGCGGGTATTTGGAAACATCAACCTTGGCCGGCCCCTTTTCGAAACGGTCAATGCGGGCCTGGGTGGCGGCATCCAGTGGATCGTCAGCGCGGGCCACACCCGCTCCGAACGAAGCCAGCGCGGTCATGAGGAGGAACGCGGCAAATTTCATGTTCATTTTCATCATTTTCATGTGCAGGTTGTATTTGATTTAGAATCCGTAAGAAAGTTGCAATATAAAATCGTTGGGCGGCATGGCCGCGGGACCCCGGCTGCAGACATATTCGTAATCGCCTTCAAACAACAGGGTGTTGGTGAAGTAATAAATGAAGCCCGCCGTATAACGGTCCGTTTTGGTGCCCAGACCGTCAGTTAACCGGTCATAACGGCCGACGAGTTCGACATCGCTGACGATGGGAAGGTCAAGGTCCAGACCGGCCAGTTTGTAGGCCGCCTGCACCCACCAGCCACGGGGAATGATGGTGCCCATGTCCGATGTCCCGTACCAGGTGTAGGCATACTCGCCCTTGGCTTCAAAGTAGGGACTGATATGAATCGCGGCATCCAGCACGGAAGCCGACCAGACTTCCTTCCCGGCATCATCCCATTCGCCGGATTGACCGGAAACCCCCAGCTCCACGTCGTAATGCGGCTTCCACGGATAGAACCAACCGATGCGACCGCCGCCACTCGGATTACTGTGAAGATTTTGCTGGGTGCCGTCCCCCAGGATGCCCACGTTGCCACCCAGATCAAGATTGCCGGCGGTTCCGGTTCCGTCCGTCGACCCCGGCCCGTTCGCTCCGTACACCGCGTAGGTCAGCATCTGGCCGGAATCACCCACCGGCACGGCTCCCCGCAGTTGCACGCCGACGCCGCTGGACGACAGGATATTTTGGTCCAACAATGGACTGTCCGGTATTTTCGTGAGCCAGCCCGCGCTCCGTTCGTTGTAAGTGCCCAGCGGCAGCAGCATGTCGCCCGCCACCAAGGTCACATAGTCGTTCCAAAGATAATCCAACTGGGCGAAGCTCAGGCTTAAAGAACCCGTGGAACCGCCCCCGGTGCCGGGAGGCCCGCCATTGTTCGCCAACGAGGTGTCAAAACCAGCCTCGAACAGGATGTCATCGTTCGCCCGAAACAGAAAAATCGGCGCAAAATCGGCGAGCGCAAATCCGCTGTGCTGCCCCGCTGTCTTGCCGAATTGAACCTCGGCGTCGCCGACCACCATGAAATTGTGCCGGGCGCCGGGGCCGGGCGTGGCTTGCGCTTGCGCCGCTTCCGCCTGCTCGGCAGCGTTCGTGGCCAGCACCGCAGCGTTGGTGGCCAGCACCTGGGTGTCCCCCAACCGCTGTTCCAATCGCTGGATTTTTTGTTCATCAAACTGGTTCGTCTCCTTCAGCGCCTCCATGGTCTGGTCCATCTGCTGAACCGTGCTTTTCAGCGCGTTGAAATCGTCATCGCTGACCACCGCCGCGGCATGGGGAGAAAGAACCGCGCTGAGCGCGCATCCCGCCGCCGCACTTAAAATCATGGTAGATATTTTCATTGAGGTAGTTCCTGGTTTCGGTGGTGGTTTAGCTTCCGCTGTCTTCCTGCAGGTATTTCAAAATTTCCCGGGCCTGGGCGGCCGGCAGATTCGCGCGCACCCGCATGTGCGTCATGATGGTCTTCCACTGGGCGGACGTCCACTCGGTGGGATACCGTTCCGCGTGACAACGGTTGCAGTTGATCTGGTACAACTCCGCGCCCGTGAGCTTGTGCGCGGCTTTCTTTTCCGGCGGCTGGGCCTGGGCAAGCGTCAGACCCAGACCAAACACACACGCCCCGACCAATACCGACGTGCTCCACCAAATCATCGTTTGCTTTTTCATAAGTGTTGAGTGCAACGTTTCCTGTTTCATTAATTTCGTTACCACGATTCTTACCCACCCCCATCCGAGAGGACTCTACCTATTTTGTTATTCAGACGATAAATTTTGCTTTAGTTATACTTTTTTAACAAAAGCATAATATAAGAATATATATTGAATATAAATCCGGAATTGGAATCGCCCGGCTATTGCTTGGAATCGTCGGTGGCCTTCCATTCAACATCGTCAGTGGCGACCCACCGCCACATCATCGCCCAAGCCGTCCGGTTTTCCGCCTGCCGCCGGCGGCGAGGGTTTGTGTGGCTGCATGTTTGCACCGGAAACCAGACCGGGTGCGGACGTTTTGGCCGGGCTGCCAACCGGGGTGTTCCCGATCAAGACCGTTTCCTCATCGCAGGCGCGGGCCGCTTCCATCAGCAGAAATTCCCATCGGTCCTGGATGGTGCGCTGCGGCGGCGCCTGGAACGGTTTCACCTTGAACTCGCCGCCGCTGAGGGAAAGCAACCGGAAGAAAGCCTGCTGCCCGACCAGCGTTCCCACCGCCGCGTGGGTGATGACGCCGGCCTCGATGTAAATCTGCCCGCGCAACTCCCGGTTGCGAATTTCCAGGATGGAAGAGCGGCGTCCGATGCATTCCATCTGGATGACATCCTGCATGCCGACCTGCCGCAGCGCGCCACTGAAACCGTCACGATACGCCCACGACATCAGGTCGTTCAACAGGTTGAAAACCACCTTGATGCCGTCGGAGGAAACCGGTTTCTCGATAAACAGTTCGGCGCCGTTGGCCAGACAGGCCGCGCGATTGCTTTCCGTGGCGCTGCCGGTCATGACGGCGAGTTTGAGACCGGGATAACGCTGGTTGATGATTCCGAGCAACTGCAGGCCGTCCACCACCGGTATCCCGATGTCCAGCACGACGAGATCAATCGGACTCTCCTGCAAAATGGCCAGGGCCCGGTCGGCGGTCGGCGCGGAATGAATTTCCCACGTGTTGTTGGAGAAGACCGAACACAATTTGCTGAAGGTTTCAAGGAAGGCCATGCTGTCGTCCACGAAAAGGACATGATGCTTTTTCGTGGAGTCACTGTCGGCGTGGGCCTTGGCGGGCGCAACCGGTTTTTGGGCCGGGAACGGGGTCACCGCCGTCGCGGGAAGCCCGGCCGGTTTGGATTTGGCCGCCGGGATCGTGGAAAGATCCAATGCCAGTGCCACGTTGCCGAGGCGCAGCGTTTGTCCCGGCTTCAGCACCGCCTCGGCAATTTTCCTGCCCTGGATGAACGTGCCGTTGGTGGAAAGCAGATCGCGCACGACCAGTTCATCGCCCTGCAACCGGACTTCACAATGCCTGCCCGAAATGGACGTTTCGACGATCTGAAACGTGTTCCCATCCGCGCGCCCGATCGTGACCCAGTTCCCGCTCAATTCGTGGGACAAGCCGGACAGTGCCGTTGAGAGGACAACAAGTTTGGGCATAACGCTTACGGACCAGCCGCAGTCTGAGTGAAGAGACCAGTGTGGGCAAACAAAAAGTCGGGTTTCAGAAATGCGGCGCGACAAGGACATCCCGCGCAACTGTTGGCGCGGCACGTTTTGGCCCTTAACACGCTGAAGTCGTTCCGCTAAATCCATCCGAATACAAGCAGTACTTCTCGTCAGATTTTAATGGGAGGTAAAACAATTCCAGTATTTGATCTATGGTAGAAACTGAACGCTTTGCATTCTCAAGATTGATCTGCATCTCCAACTTGGAGCGCGGAAACTCAAATTGAATTTTTTGAAAATCATTCTCAGTCATTGTCTTGTCAAATTTAATGGACTCTGGTTTTGCATGCGCGATTTTGTTTCTGAATTTCACCAACCAGAGAGCAACGGACCAAGGTTCCTTTTCAAAGTCTGGTTCTACAAGCAATCTTGAACAAATAATTCTGAGTTTGGCTATTGGACTTGCGGTTTCAAAGTCGTCCCATCTCGACACAAGCTTTTCACCAAACGAATTTGTAAGAGCCTCAAGAGCCAAAGCCGAAAAAGTAATCGCAGTTAATTCGTAATAAAGCCAACCGGGAGTTTTTGCTTCTGCACTTTCCAATGCAATTTTGGCTGTGCCAATCAAAATATGATGCGGTTTGAAATCTCTATCCCGCTGAACTCTGTATTTTGTCCCCTTCACAGCAAATGCCCCATCTTCTCCCGCTTGGCTTTCAAATACTTTTCATTGTGCGGATTCGGTTTCACGCGAATCGGCACCTGCTCGACAATTTTCAGTCCGTACCCCTCCAACCCGACGATTTTTTTGGGATTGTTCGTCAGCAACCGGATGGTTTTCAGGCCGAGATCAACCAGGATTTGCGCGCCGAGGCCATATTCACGCAGGTCCATGTCGTAACCCAGTTTTTGGTTCGCCTCGACGGTGTCGTAGCCCTGTTCCTGCAGTTTGTAGGCCTTGATTTTCGGCGCGAGACCGATGCCGCGGCCTTCCTGCCGCATATAAACGATCACGCCGCACCCCGCCCCGGCCACCTGCCGCATGGCCTGATGCAGTTGCGCCCCGCAATCGCAGCGGCGCGAACCGAACACGTCGCCGGTCAGGCATTCGCTGTGCACGCGCACAAAAACCTTTTCCCGGCCGGCCACGTTGCCGTGAACCAGCGCCAGATGATGCTGGCCGTCCAGCGTCGAGCGGTACAGATGCAGATCAAAATCGCCGTAATCGGTCGGCAGCTTCACCACCTCGACGCGCTCCACCAGCTTCTCGCGCGTGCGGCGATATTCAATCAAATCGGCGATCGTGCAAATTTTCAGGCGATGCTTTTGGGCGAATTTGCGCAACTGCGGCAGCCGCGCCATCGTGCCGTCGTCATTCAGGATTTCGCACAGCACGCCGATGGGCCGCAGGCCGGCGAGTTGCGCCAGGTCCACCGCCGCCTCGGTGTGGCCGGCGCGCTGCAGCACGCCACCGGGCCGGGCCCGCAACGGAAACACATGGCCGGGCTGGACCAAATCGTCGGGCACCATGGTTGGCGCGGCCATGATCTGAATCGTCCGGGCGCGATCGGCGGCGCTGATGCCCGTGGAAATGCCGCGGGCGGCATCCACGCTCACTTGAAAATCCGTGCGAAAACTCTCGCGGTTCTGTTGCACCATGCGGTCAATCCCGAGTTGTTGCAGCCGTTCGACGGTCGTCGGCACGCAAATCAGGCCGCGCCCGTGCTTCGCCATGAAGTTCACCGCGGCGGGCGTGACGAATTGCGCGGCGAGAATCAAGTCACCTTCGTTCTCGCGGTCGGCGTCGTCCACCACAATGACCAGTTTGCCGCGGCGGATGCTGGCAACGACGGATTCTATGCTGTCGAAGGTATTTTTCATTCGTCAGGCAACAGCGTAATCCCGCCCGGCCCAAACGTCAGCCGCAAAACACAACCTCTTTCGCGGGTTTAAAGACGCAAATTTCACTTTTTTTGTTGGTCGCCGGGCAAGCGCGACTTAATATCGGCGCAGCCATCTGCTTGGGGATCAGCCCAGGCAGGGGCAAGCGGGCGCCAGAAGGTTGTTTTGATTTATGTCACCCGGTGGCTCAACTCAGGAAAAAAACGGACTTCCAGACGGAAATCCAGCGAGTCTCTTGCAGGAATGTTTTGCGTGCGGGGTGCTGGTGGTGGGTGCGCGCGGGCGCATTGTCGCCTGCACGCCCGAAGCCGCCAGCCACCTGCACACCAAAGCGGCCCGATTGCGAAACGCACCGGCGAGTTCCCTGCCCGCCCCACTCCCCGAGCTCATTCGCAATGCCGCCCGGAGCGGCCAGGCGGTGACCAACCTGGAAATTTTGCCCAAAACCTCCCGCCGCGCCGCCACCCCGTTGCGGGTCAGCATCCTGCCGGTGAAAACCCGCGCGCAATCACAGGTGGTCGTCGTGTTGAATAACCTGACTTCCGCGCCGGTGTTCGAGCAAAACATGCGGCGGCTCGACCGGCTGGCCAGCCTCGGCACGCTTTCAGCCAGCATGGCGCACGAAATCAAAAATGGCATGGTTGCCATCAAAACGTTCGTTGATTTGCTGCTGGAAAAAGGCCACGACACGGAATTGACCGAAGTCGTCAATCGCGAGTTGCAACGCATCAACGCCATGGTCACGCAAATGTTGCGGTTCGCGGTGCCCAAGGGGGCCGCCTTCAACACCGTGCATGTGCATGAATTGCTCGACCATTCGCTGCGGCTGTTGCACCACCAGATCGCCGGGAAATTGATTTCACTCCAGCGCCGGTACGAAGCCCAATCGGACACGGTGCGCGGCGATGACGTGCAATTGCAACAGGCCTTCATGAATCTCCTGCTCAACGCGCTTGAGGCGATGGGCTCGAATGGCGTCCTGACCGTCGCCACGGAAATCACGGAAGGGGAAAATGGAGCGCGGTTGATGCGGATTCACATCCAGGATACCGGCGTGGGCATCAAGCCCGAAAATCTTGGGCGGTTGTTCGAACCGTTCTTCACCACGAAAAAAAATGGCACCGGTTTGGGCCTGGCCATCAGCCAGCGCATCGCGCACGAACATCACGGCGTCATTCAAGTGCAAAGCAGCCTCAACGCCGGCACCACATTCAGCCTTTCCCTGCCCGCGTCCGGTCTGTCGTAAGTCTCATTCCCCGACGAGCCGGTCCGGTTCGACCGTGTCGCCGCCGATTCGATAGCGCGGATTCGCTTTGATCGAGAAGGTGAAGGCGACGGTGTAATCTTTCGGGCCGGTGCCGTTGTCCTGCACGCGAAAGGTCAAGGCCCCCGTCCAGCTCCGGAAGTCCCGGTAGACGGTGTAAAACTGTTGTTCCAGGCGGCCGCTTTGGGCGTCGAAATCGTGCGTGGTGCGCAGGCCCCAGTTGTCATTCAGGCGGAAAAACATGGTGCTGGTGATGAAATTTTCGCCGGTGCCCAAAAATTCGCTGCGCAAATACCAGTGGCCGATGCCCCAGCTCCAGCGGTCGTTCGGCGTGAACGCGAGTTGATGAAACGCCAGGTTTAACTCGCCGGCATTGATGTCGTAGCGCAGTTGGGATTCAAACGTGATCCAGGAACGCGGCTGGAACGTCAGATCGGAATAAAGGTCGTTGAAGGTTTTCTGCGGTTGCAAAAAAATGGCATTCGTCTGCCCGTTGGGCCGGAGATTCCAGTCGAGCGTCAGGTTCCAGTCGAGCAACTTTTCGACCTGGCCGTAGCGCTTGGTCTGCAGGGTGTTGCGCAGGCCAAACCGGATCACGTTCTCACGGTCAATGGCGTCAATGTCGTTGAAGCCGGGAAATTGGACCGGCAACAGCAGCAGGCTGGGCAACACGGAATCGAACTGCGGCAACTGCGGGGGCAGCGTGTTCGGGCGCGGCACAAAAACGTAATTCACCGACGGCTCGAGGACATGTCGCAGCCCGTCAATGTCCAGGACGGAATTGGTCGCGCCCGCCCACAGGCTCGAAACCTTGAAGGCCACTTCGGCGCCGGTGTCAAAAACCTTGCGGTAGGTTTCGCCGTTCGTCCCGGCCGGCCCACCTTCCTGGCTGTAATACGTAAACCGCCCCCCGGCATGCGGCGTGACGTTCAGCCACCCAAAAAACGTCCACGGCAGGAGCAATTGCTGATACGTGTCGGCGCGCGTGCCGGAATAATCGGGATCCGGCAGCGCCGGCACCAGATTGTTCGTGTTGGCAACCATCTTGCGATAGTACCCGGCGGAGCTTTCGCTTTCGTAGTAAAACGGCGTGTCAAAAATGGGCTGACGGTAGCCGGTAAGCTTTACGTCCGGCAGCCGCTCGATTTGATCAAAGAAGTCGTTGATGCGCGGGGTCGTTTCGGCATCGAGACTCCAGTTGTCCCAGTAGCGGTTGACCTCGGCGAACGTGTTCGGCTGCGGATTCAGGCTGTAGGCGCCCTCGGAAAAATCGTGCAGCACCAGCGGGTCGCTTTGGTAATTGACCAGCGCCTTGACGTTCAAATTGGTTAACGGCGTGGCCAGATAGGTGAAGTACAATCGCTGGCGGTTGTTGGGGATGTTTCCAAACAACGGCAGATTGTTGGTGCTCTGGTTTGGTTCCTGGTCATGCACGTAATAATACTTGAACGCGGATTCGCCCCACCGGCCCAGGTGCAGATTCACGTCCGGTCCCGCGCCGACGCCCCGCTTTTCCCGGTAATCCAGATGCAACCGGCCGTCCGCCAGGTCGTCGAGATACCACGTGTAGGTGTTCAGCAGGTACGGCCCGTAGCCGCTGCGGTAGCCGGGGAGAAAGGTATAATTGTTCGAGTGTTCCCCCAGGTTCCGCCGGTAAAATGGAAAGTAAAACGTTGGCACGCCGTCCATGTACAGCACCGCATTCCACATCTCGACATATTTGCCGGGCACAATCTTGATCCGGCTCGCGTGCACGCGGATGGCCGGTTCGCTCACGTCGTCGGTCGTGACGTAAACGTGGCGCGCGTTGTACGTCTGGTTGGTGGTGTTGCCCGACAATTCCAGGCCCGCCGCGAACACCGGCGGGTTGCCCGTGCGGAATTCCTCGCTCCGCATCTGGTGCGTCAGGAAGTTATACCGCATGTGATCGCCGACCCAGGTCATGTTCCCCGACTCAATGCGCACGTGGCCGTCGGCCACCACCTCGCCCGTCTTCTGGTTCACCGTCGCGTTGTCCGCGATGAGTGTGGCGTTGCCGTATTGGACAAAAACGTTCGTGCCAGTCGCCTCGCCCGTGGTCAGATCGTAGGTCACCCCGCCTGTCGGCGCGCCCGGAATGACCTGGTCAAGCCCGTCCACCACCCACTGCTGCTCTGGTTGCGCCCGGACGATGACGGGAAAGAGGGCGGCAAAAAAAACGAGCAGGAAGAGGGCAGGCCTTCGCCGCGCTCGCCTCGGCGAAGCCTCCGGCGCAGCCAGGGCCGGAGTGCTGACCGGCACGGATTCACGCGAACCGTGGTTGGTTTCAGGTGGCATGCACGTAACGCTGGCTACGGCCACGCAGGCGGGCGCTCTTGTCATTCAGAGCGGCCAATTAAACAAAACGAAATGAGCTTGTCGAGAGTCGAAGGACGCGGGTCGAAAGCCGGGTTCAGCCATCTCGCGGAATGGTTCTGCTCCCGACTCCCGTCCTTCGACCCTCAACCAAATCTATTCCTTCGGCAAAAAGGCGAACACCACCGCCGCCACGATGCATACAAACGCGGCCAGATGGTTCCAGCGGATTTTATCGTCAAAATACAGGAAGGCGAAGACGCAGAAAACCGTGAGCGTGATGATTTCCTGGATGATTTTAAGCTGGAAAGGCGAATAAACCGCGTTGCCCCAGCGATTGGCCGGCACCTGGAAACAGTATTCCAAAAACGCGATGCCCCAGCTCACGAGTATGACAAGCAGCAGCGGCTTGCTCTTGAATTTCAAATGGCCGTACCACGCGACGGTCATGAAAATGTTCGAGCCGGTCAGCAGCACAATCGGCAGCCAGCGGGATTCGGTAAGATTCATGGCGCAAAAATGAATTTGTCCGCGAGTGGTGTCAAATGAGAATCTCTTCTTTACAAAATAATATAATAACTTGACTGCGCTGTGCGCTTGCTTCAGAGTCAAGCCGCCGCTGTTGGCTCAAGCGAGCAAGCCCGCTGAGCATTCCTCGAAATTATCAACTGATTAAAAGCATCACCCCCCTGAAAACTCACATGAAAAGACTGTTCCTTGTGCCCGCGTTGATTGCCGGTCTGGCCTTGCTGCCGGCGGCCAGGACGGCGGCGCAAACCTTCACGACCCTGCATAGTTTTACCTTCAGCGACGGAGCCACTCCCTATTCCGAATTGGTTTTATCCGGCAACACCCTTTATGGAACGGCGAGTGCCGGCGGCAATTCGGGCAGCTATTCAAACGATTGTATTAAAGGACTGACCGCATCAAAAAGGTCAAGAATGTATGAATCTACAACATTTGGCAGCGGGGTCCTATTTATGGCCATGTTCGCAATCAATGGAAAAGCCGATTTGAATAGGCTGGAAGTAAATGGATGCGATGTTAATTCATCCCCGACTTTCGCAGACTGTTTTTTCATTTCATAATCTCACCGGAATATTTTTCTCTGCCAAAAACTTTTTCACATCACCGACGGTGTAGGTGCCGAAGTGAAATATGCTCGCGGCGAGGACGGCGTCAGCCCGGCCCTCGAGCAACACCTCGGCCATGTGTTCCAGCGTGCCCGCGCCGCCGCTGGCCACCACCGGCACACCCACGGATTCGCTGACCCGCCGCGTGATGACCAGGTCAAACCCGGCCTTCGTGCCGTCGGCGTCAATCGAGTTCAACACAATCTCGCCCGAACCGAGCGCCACGGCGCGCTTGGCCCATTCAATCGCATCGAGGCCGGTCGGTTTGCGACCGCCGTGCGAAAAGACCTCCCATTTGTCCGGCCCAACCTTTTTCGCGTCAATCGAAACCACGATGCACTGGCTGCCGAATTTTTCCGCGCCTTCACGGATGAGTTCCGGCCGGGCCAGCGCACTGGAGTTGATGCTGATTTTGTCCGCCCCGGCGCGGAGCATGGTGAACATGTCATCCACGGACTGGATGCCGCCGCCAACGGTGAGCGGCATGAAACATTGGTCGGCGGCGCGCTCAATCACGTCCACCATCGTCTTGCGCCCGTGCGCGGTGGCGGTGATGTCGAAAAAAACCATTTCATCCGCTCCCTGCTCATTGTAACGGAGCGCGAGGGCGACGGGGTCGCCGACGTTTCGGAGTTCGCCCGCCTCGGCCTTGCCGAACTGGACGCCGCGCGTGACGTTGCCGTCATGCACGTCGAGACAGGGAATGACTCGTTTGGCGATCATGGCTTCAGCTTTTCCGGCGGGGCGAACTGTGAATCCGCGCCGCGGATCGTTTCCGGCCTTCCGCGCCGGCTTCAGCCGTTGGCAGTTGCAAATACTGTTTTGCGTTCGCGTAACAAATGTTCCGGATCATCGGCCCGAGCAGCAAATCGTCATTTGGAATTTCACCGTTCTCCACGTCGCGTCCGATCAGATGGCACAACACACGCCGGAAATATTCGTGGCGCGGATACGACATGAACGAGCGGGAATCCGTCACCATGCCGACAAAGCGCGAAAGCAGGCCGAGATTCGAGAGCGCGTTGAGCTGCCACTCAATGCCTTCCTTTTGATCGAGAAACCACCAGGCGGACCCGAGCTGGATTTTGCCCGCCAGCGTGCCGTCCTGAAAATTGCCCAGCATTGACGCAAAGACATAATTGTCCGCCGGGTTATTGTTATAAAGGATGGTCTTGGGCAGCGCCTTTTCCTGGTCCAAACGGTCAAGGTAGGCCGCCAGCGCGCCGGCCTGCGGAAAATCGCCGATGGAATCAAAGCCGGTGTCCGGGCCAAGCTGGTTGAGCAACCGCGTATTGTTGTTGCGCAACGCCCCGAGATGAAGCTGTTTGGTCCAGCCTCTTTCCGCATCCAGTCGTCCAAAAAACAGCATCATGAAGGCGGAAAATTGTGCCCGTTCCTCCGGTGCGGCCGGTTTCCCTTGTTGCGCCCGGGCAAAAATCCGGGCGGCGGTCTTTTCCGGGCAAAAATCCGCATAACAATGGGCCAGACCATGGTCGGAAAGGCGGCAACCTTGCGCGTGGAAATAATCATGTCGCGAGCGCAAAGCATTGAGAAATTCCGAAAAGTGAGTGATTTCAATGTCGCTGGCTGCGGATAACCGGCCAATCCAACGGTTGAATAATGCCGGTTGATGCACCGTCAGTGCCTGATCGGGGCGAAAGGTGGGCAGCACTCGCGTCGTCAAACCGGAGTCCCGAATGGCTTTGTGATGGCGCAAGTCATCCGCCGGATCATCCGTCGTGCATACCGTTTTGACGTTGAATTTTTTCAGGATGCCCCGCGCGGTGAGTTCCGGCGAGGCGAGTTGCTCGTTGGCTTCCTTCCAAATGCGGGCCGCGCTGGCCTTGTCAAGCAACTGATCCATTCCAAAGTAGCGCTTCAATTCCAGGTGCGTCCAATGGTAGAGCGGATTGCGCAGCGTGTGCGGCACGGTCGCGGCCCAGGCCTGGAATTTGGCAAAGGGACTGGCGTCCCCGGTGCAGAAGCGTTCGGCCACGCCGTTGGAACGCATTGCCCGCCATTTGTAATGGTCGCCTTCCAGCCAGATTTCAAACAGGTTTTCGAACCGGCGGTTCTCCGCAATGTCCTTCGGCGAAAGATGACAGTGATAATCCAGAATCGGCTCGGCTTCGGCAAATTGATGGTAGAGGCGCCGGGCCGTGCGCGTTGGCAGCAGAAAATCCTCGTGGATGAATTTCATGGCGGCAGCTTTGCCCCCCGCACCGGGGCGGCCGGCGAACGGGAAGCAGCCTGATTCATGCCCACAAACAAGGGTTTCAAATGACGTTCGTAAAGATTGGCGGTCACGTTTTTTCCCACCGGGTCCTTATGCTTTTCCAAGGCGTCAAGGTAGCGGTCGCCCATCAGGGCGGCAATTTTATAACCAACATGGAGCAATTGCCGCAGATGCGGATTATAGGCCGGATTGCCCGGGTCATGGCGCAGCGCCGAGACAAATTGATTCGCGCTCCAGCCATTGACTGTTTCTGCAGACGGCAGTTTTTTGAAATCAATGTCAATCACCGAAGCATACGAAGCACAAAGCCCTTCCGCATGTTCGAGCGCGCCGGCATAAATTTCCCGGGCCAGCGCCAGTCCGTCGCCCCCGGCCTCCGCCAGCCCGATGACTTCCTCGAGCCAGGTCGTGCCCGCCGTCTTGAGGTGCAGGCCCGACCCAAATCGGGTCAGCGCCCGGCGCATCGGCGCATAAATGGAAAATTTGTCGCTGCCGGAATGCACGCTTAATTTCAACGTGCCGGGCAGGCCGTATTGCTTCACGACAAAGGCAATCACGGCGAGGTCTTCATTGAACTCCGTTTCAAATTGCGCGACGTCTCCCACATAATCCACGCCCTTGTTGAAGCGGCCGGTGAACTTCGGCGCGATGGTCTGGATCGGAATCTTTTCGTCCGCGATGACCGCCAGGATGATCAGCAGCTCCGCCGGCGTTTGCGGATGGTCGGTCTCGTCCATCGAAATCTCGGTGATGAATTTCCCCCCGCCTTTTATCTGGGCGATGTGGCGGTGAATTTTTCCCGCTTCCCCGACCGCCGCCAGATACTTGCCAGCCACGCGCTCCACCTCCGCCGGCGTGGATTGAAAGGGCGATTCGATCCCGGGAATCGAAATCCTTCCCACCAGTTCAGCGTGTCGCTTGATAAAAGCCGCCACGGCCCCGGCATCGGCGGGTTTCCCGATCCAATCCGCCACGTCAATCGTGTAAAAATCCGAATGCGGAATGAACCGGTCCACGGTTTGCAGCCGGATATGGTCGGCGTCCACGTGATAAGGCTTTTGCCAGCGCAATGCCGTCACCGCCGCCGTCACCGCCGCCCGGGTGCTGGCCGGCTCGGAGCCGACGATGACATGCTCGCGGTTGGATTTGTTCCAGACCGGGACCACCTCCGCGCCCTGCTGGGCGGCCAGAATGAAGGCCTGAAGCTGTGCCTTGGCCTGATGCGCAAAACGATCACCGACTCCAAACGAAAATTTCTCCAGTCTTAACGGTTCTGCCATAAATCATCTATTCTCCCCACCACACACCCAAGATAACCCCGACACCCGCAAAATAACCACTTTCTTTTTTTTACCAGAACCCGGGTTTTTTATACCAGCCAAGCATCGGTTTTTACTTCGCAAAAACGGGCTGACGAACTGCTGAATCACCTCTGGACCCGATTCGAGGGGGAAAATCGTCCGGTGAATCCGTGTAATCCCGCGTTGAAATTGATTTACTTCGTCCGGTGCTGAAATATATTGGGTTTCCACGTGCCGACGTGGCGGAATTGGCAGACGCGCTAGACTCAAAATCTAGTATCCGTGAGGATGTGTGGGTTCGACCCCCTCCGTCGGTACCAACTTCACGCCTTGAATTGCCTCACGGCTTCGACGCAGCGGCCACAAATCGTCGGATGCTCCGGATTGGAACCCACATCCGTCTCCCAATGCCAGCAGCGCTCGCATTTCTGGCCGAGAGCTTTCTCTACTCTTACCTCAATTCCTTTTGCATCACTGCGAACTCGCATTTGAGAAATATTAAGAAGCTCCTCAAGTTCCAAAAACATTTTGGAAATTTCCAACGGTTCGTGTTCAACGTGTACCCAAACTTTTGCGTCAAGCGATTTGCCAATGAGCTTTGATTGTCTAGCCTTTTCCAATTCGGGTAAAACAATTCCGCGAATTTCAAATAGCCTTTCCCAAATAGTCTGTTCTGCTTCGGGTAATACGAAATTTGTCGGCTTGAATTCGCTTTCATGAACGGAATTCGCATTTTTCCCCGGCACAAATTCCCAGGCTTCATCGGCGGTGAATGCCAGAATCGGCGCGAGCATCTGGCATAAGCCCGTCACGAGCCGGTGCAGCGCGGTCTGCGTTGAGCGACGGCGTTGCGAATTCGCCGGGTCGGTGTAAAGCCGGTCCTTGATGACGTCGTGATAAATCGAGGACAGCTCGACGGCGATGAACTGGCTGACTTTTTGATAGACGACATGAAATTCGTACTCGTCGTAAGCCTTGAGGACTTCCTGCTCCAGCTTCGAAAACTCGCCAAGAATCCAGCGGTCAAGGCCGGTGAGTTCGCCCTCGCGCACGGTGTGTTTGGCCGGATCGAAATCGTAAAGATTCGAAAGCTGATAACGCAACGCATTGCGGATGACGCGATAGGTCTCGGCCACCTTGGCGATGCGTTCCTCGCTCACGATGATGTCATTGCGGAAGTCCTGCGACGAAACCCAGAGCCGCACGATGTCGGCGCCGTATTTCTTGACGTAAGCCTCGGCCGTTTGCGGTTTTTCGTAGGCGGCCTGTTTGCTCTTGGAAATTTTTTCGCGGTCGGCGTCCACCATGAAGCCATGCGTCAGGACGGTCTTGAATGGCGCCGCGCCATTGCCCGCGAGCGACAGCAGCAGCGAGGATTGAAACCAGCCGCGATGCTGGTCTGAGCCTTCGAGATACATGTCGGCCTGGAAATTGGGTCTCGGCTCCTGGCTCTGGGGTCTTGAGTGGAGTTCTTCACGTCGTGCAATGACCGCCCGCGATGAGCTGCCGGAATCAATCCATACATCCAGCGTGTCGTTGGATTTGGCGGCGGCATCCGCGCCCTTCCAATCCCTTGGTTTCACAAGCGACCACAGTTCGGCGGCGGTTTTCTCGAACCAGACGTTTGACCCATGTTTTTCAATCAAATCCGCGGTATGGCGGACGATTTGGGCGTCAAGGATCGCATGGCCATTCGCATCGTAAAACGCCGGGATCGGCACGCCCCAGGTGCGCTGGCGCGAGATGCACCAGTCGGGACGCGATTCAACCGCGGCTTTGATGCGATTGACGCCCCAATCGGGAATCCACTTCACGCGGTCAATTTCAGCAAGCGCGGCCGCGCGGAAGGTTTGATTTGGGGCTCGGGTAACGCGCCCGTCCGAAATCAAATGATCAATCTTGATGAACCACTGGTCCATCGCTCGAAAGATAACGGGGGTCTTGCTGCGCCAGCAATGCGGGTAGCTGTGATGATAATTTTCCTGATGCAGCAGCGCGTGGCGGGCGCGTAGTTCGTGCAGGACAGACTCGTTGGCGTCACTTTTGCCGTGCTTTTCGAGAATGGATTTGCCGACCATTTCGGCGGGCATTTGCTGTTCGATCGGCAAATCGTCCGTTTGCGCGAATTTACCATCATCATCCACGGGCGAATAAATCGGCAGCCCGACCGAGGAACCAAGGCCATAATCTTCAAGGCCGTGTCCCGGCGCGATGTGGACGAAGCCGGTGCCGGTGTCGCTGGTGACAAACGCGGCCGGATAAAGCTTGCCGGTGCGCGCTGCTATAAACGGGTGCTGATATTGTAGTTGAGCCAGTTTCGTGGCGGGAAAAGGTTGCTCCTGATAGCCGCTCCAGCCGCATTTTTCCGCGACGGCCGGCAATAAACCACGATACAAGATGTATTTTTCACCGCCGATTTCGACCTGAACGTATTCCAGCTTTTCATTGAAGGCCACGGCGAGGTTTGCCGGCAATGTCCACGGCGTCGTCGTCCAGATGAGCACGAAGGTGTTCGGCTGGCCGATAACCGGAAATTTCACATAAATGCTGGGGCTAACGTGGTCTTGATATTCGACTTCGGCCTCGGCGAGCGCGGTACGGCACGGAATGCTCCAATAAACGGGCTTTTTCCCGCGATACACAAATCCTTGCTCGACGATGCTGGCAAACAGACGCAGTTCGTCGGCTTCGTATTCCTTGTTGAGCGTGAGATAGGGATTATCCCAATCACCCAGCACCCCGAGGCGCTTGAATTGGACGCGCTGGATGTATATATATTTGCGGGCATAGGCCTCGCAGGCATTCCGAATGGTCACCGCATCGGCGGTGGTATCGCCGGCCTTGCGCATTTCCTGGGAAACCTTGAATTCGATGGGCAGACCGTGGCAATCCCAGCCGGGCACATACGGCGCACTGAAGCCGCGCAGCGTCTTGTATTTGACGATGATGTCCTTGAGAATCTTGTTCAGCGCGGTGCCGATATGGACGTCGCCATTGGCGAATGGCGGGCCGTCGTGCAGGACAAATTTTTCCCTGGCCTGGCCGCGGTCAGCCTGGATTTTCTCGTAAAGCCCGGCGGTTTCCCACTTTTTGAGCCGTTCCGGCTCCCGCGCGACCAGGTCGGCCTTCATGGGAAAATCGGTGCGCGGCAGATTCAGTGTGTTTTTATAGTCCATTGTGACTTTCAGAAGGAACGAAGCTAACAGCCGGGAAAAATGGTGTCAACGAACGCGCAGCACCGGCAATGTCCTAATTTAAGGGCCGCGGCCATTCATGCCGCTTCACCCTCCACTGCCATGGGGGTGCCAAAGCGGGCTGAAGCCCGCGTTCCGGAGGCAAATGAGGACACAACCACAGCACCGCCCAATTTGAATGGGGGGGGAAAAGAAAAACCGGGTCAAACGGCTCAGGGGGTGGCCGAGAGACCCGGGGAATTTTCGATAGTACGTACGTAGGATCACGAAGAACTCCAATCCGGGGTCGTACCAAGACCCGGATCGAAAACTGGTTTAAACCTTCAAAGAACGTTGCTGAATGGCTAATCGCCATCGCACCCTTGTGATAGTAAATCATGTTTGCTAATTACTGTCAATAGTGAAACGCAAGTATAAGCATTTCTAGTTTTAGTCCGCCAACCGATAAGGGACTGCTTCGATCCGCCGCAAATCGAGGACATTCCTGGCGGCAGGGAGCGTGAGAATCGCTCTGATAAAGATTCCTGTTTACAGGACCAAACCTGGTGCTAAAATCGTCGTGCGAGTCGAACAAGAGGAAAGCGCATGAAAAAAATTGAGGCTGTCATCAAACCATTCAAGCTTGAGGATGTCAAATCTGCGCTGGCCGCACTCGGCGTGCAAGGGATGACCGTGTCTGAGGTCAAAGGCTTTGGCCGCCAAAAAGGACACACGGAAATTTATCGCGGCAGCGAATATGTCGTGGATTTTTTGCCCAAGATAAAAATCGAGCTGGTGCTCGCCGATGCCCAGGTGACTCCCGCCCTGGAGGCAATCGTCAAGGCGGCGAAGACCGGCAAGATTGGTGACGGGAAGGTTTTTGTCAGTTCCATTCAAGATGCCATTCGTATTCGCACCGGCGAAACGGGTGAACAGGCAGTTTGAACCATGATTGCTTTAAGCGGACCGAACGTGAATGTGAATAACTCGCGAATAAATGTTAATATGTTGTCCTAGAAACGGTCGGCTCATTCGCGTAAAAGGTTTGCGTAAGCACAAGTTGGTCGCATCGTTTCAGTAATTGCAGAAGATACGGAACCTGGTTTTAATTTTTACAATTTGCAACATATTGTTAATCAGCGTGTTGCTTTGATGTTTGGGCAAAGGTTCCGGTTAATAAGAGCGTGGACGTGAACGCTTTAACGCAACGATGTGTTTGAAGCAGCACGAGTGAGCATGGCGGGCAAGGTCAAACGCCAATTTTAGGGCTAGGTGAATAAACGCTTGAAAAACGGGCTTTTGAACAAAACGCAAATGCAGCTTTCGGCAGAAAAGATTTGGAATTCAGCGCGGGAACATCTTCGTTCCAGGTTGAACGCAGACACTTACAACATGTGGTTCGCTCCCTTGCGGGCCAATGCGGTTGACCCCAACCACGTCACCCTGGAGGTGGCCAATGAATTCTGCGAAGTCTGGCTCAAGGACAATTATCTCAGCCTCTTGCAGGATGCCTTGGCCGTCGCCGCCGGGCGTCAGTTGCAGGTAAAATTCAAGATCATCGCCGGTGGCAATGCCCAGGCCCTTCCCGCCGCAGCGGCACCGGTCAAAGCAAACCGGACTGCCGAGTCCAGCCACGAGCGAACGTCGCACAACGGGGAAATCACCTTTAACCCCAAGAACACGTTCGAAACCTTCGTCGTCGGCAACAATAATAATTTCGCCTACGCCGCGGCGCTGGCCGTCGCCCAGGCCCCCGGCAAATCCTACAATCCACTTTTTCTTTATGGCGGGGTCGGGCTCGGCAAAACCCACCTGCTCCACGCCATTGGCCAGCACGTCGCCAGCAACAAAAAGGGCGCCCGGGTGGCCTATGTTTCGTCCGAAAAATTCACGAACGAATACATTGATGGCATTCAAAACAACCAGCTCGCCCGGTTTCGCAAGAAATATCGCCAAACCGACGTGCTGTTGATTGATGACATCCAGTTTCTGGCGGGCAAGGAGCGAATTCAGGAGGAATTTTTCCACACGTTCAATGCGCTGCACGAGGCGCACAAACAGATCGTGCTCACGTGCGACCGGCCGGCCAGCGAAATTCAGGGGCTGGAACACCGGCTGGTTTCCCGCTTCGAATGGGGTTTGGTCACCGATTTGCAGCCGCCGGACATCGAAATGCGCCTCGCCATTCTTAATAAAAAGGCGCAGCTCATGGGAGTCATACTGCCCGAGGATATCCTGAATTTTCTCGCCAGCCGCATTCGCACCAATGTCCGCCGGCTCGAAGGTGCCCTCATCCGCGTTGCCTCCTACGCCTCGCTCACCGGCAAGAAGCTCTCGATTGAAGTGGTCGAAGGCTTGCTGCGCGAGATCCTCCACGAAGAAGGCCGGCTTTCCATCAGCATCGAAGTCATCCAGAAACGGGTCGCTGAACATTTCGATATCCGCCTTGCTGACATGACCAGCAAACGCCGGCCGGAGAACATCGCCTTCCCGCGCCAGATCGCCATGTATCTGTCGCGGCAGATGACCGAAAGCTCGCTCAATACCATTGGCGAGGCCTTCGGTGGCCGCGATCACGGCACCGTCCTTCACGCCTGCCGCCTGGTGAAAGACCGCATGGAAGTGGACGCCAACGTCCGCCAGGTCGTCCATTACCTGGAAAAGCAGTTGATGCGGTAATTGCCGCGAAAAGGCGCAAAAATCACAAAATAAATTTCCCCTTTTGCGCCGTTTGTGCTTCTTTGCGGCTGATTATGCCGGTCATCGAGGTTAACAATCTCACCAAGGCCTTTCGCACCTATAAAAAGCAGCCCGGTTTTGCAGGGGCGATCAAAGGACTTTTTCATCGTCAATACGAGCAGACGGTGGCCGTCAACGAGGTGCATTTCCAGATTGAACCCGGCGAACTGGTCGGGTTTCTCGGCCCGAACGGCGCGGGCAAGACCACCACGCTCAAAATGCTCGCCGGCCTGCTTTACCCGACGAGCGGCTCAGCCAAGGTCCTCGGTTACACACCGTGGGAACGCGCTGACGGTTATCGCCGCCAGTTCGCACTCGTCCTGGGCCAGAAAAACCAGCTGTGGTGGGATTTGCCTGCGCGCGAATCACTCGAACTGAACGCGAAAATCTACGGCATCCCCGCCGACCGTTTCGAGCGCACCGTCGCCGAAATGAGCGAACTGCTCGCCGTCAAAGACAAGCTCAACGTCAGCGTGCGCGAACTTTCCCTCGGTGAGAGGATGAAAATGGAGCTGATCGCGTCGCTGCTGCATCAGCCGAAGGTGCTCTTCCTCGACGAACCGACCATCGGGCTGGATGTGATTTCCCAAAAGACCGTGCGCGAATTTATCCGCCGCCACAATGCCGAGCAAAAAACCACGATTTTGCTCACGAGCCACTACATGGCCGACATCCAGGCGCTTTGCCAGCGCGTCATCATCATTGATCACGGCAAAATCTTCTTCGACGGCAAGCTCAGCGAGATCGTGGATCGCTTTGCCGATTTCAAATTCGTCACGATTCAATGCGCCAGCACGGAGTCGCACCCGAACGAAAATCTGTTGCGCTACGGCGAGGTGGTGGAAAAAACGCCCAGCGCCATCACGCTCAAGGTCAAGCGCGACCGCGTGATTTCCGTCTGCAAGGCGTTGCTGGACGAATTGCCGGTGACCGATATTGACATTCAGGAAGTGCCGATCGAAGACGTCATCCGCCAGATTTTCGCGCGGTGAGGAGCGCGGGCGGCCCGCCCGCCGGTGGCAATAATCGCAAATGGAAAATCTCCTACGCTGCTTCCATGTCCTGCTTGCGCCGGACGATGGGCTGGGTTTCACCCAGCACAACCGCCCGGGTAATTTTGACATGAACGATGTCGCCGCTATCGGGTGCATCGTACATCACGTCGAGCATGAGGCGTTCGATCAGGCCGCGCAACGCCCGCGCGCCGGTGCCCTTCTTGAGCGCCAACACGGCGAGTTCGCGCAGCGCATCGGGTGTAAATTCCAGTTCCACGCCTTCCATGGCCATGAGTTTGGCGAACTGTTTGGTCAGCGCGTTCTTGGTGTCGGTGAGAATCGAAACCAATTGATCCTCGGACAATTCGGTCAGCGTGGTCACCACCGGCAGCCGGCCGATGAACTCGGGAATGAAACCGTAGTCCAACAAATCCTCCGGCTCGGCGTGCTGTAAAATTTGATCGCGCGCGGCCACGGCGCTTTTTTGCATCTCACCAATGGCGCTAAAACCCATGGTGTGCCGGCCGAGCCGCCGGTGAATGGTTTTCTCCAGACCGACAAACGCCCCGCCACAAATGAACAAGATGTCCGTCGTGTCCACGCGGATATATTCCTGTTGCGGATGTTTGCGGCCGCCCTGGGGCGGCACGTTGCAAACCGTGCCTTCGAGGATTTTCAACAGCGCCTGCTGGACGCCTTCGCCGGAAACGTCGCGCGTGATGGACGGGCCGTCGGCCTTGCGCGCAATCTTGTCAATCTCGTCAATGTAAACGATGCCGCGCTGGGCGCGCTTCACGTCGTAATCCGAGTTTTGCAACAACCGCAAAATAATGTTCTCCACGTCTTCGCCCACGTAGCCGGCTTCCGTCAGCGTCGTGGCGTCGGCGATGGCAAACGGCACATCCAGCACCCGGGCGAGCGTGCGCGCCAGCAGGGTTTTGCCGGAACCGGTCGGGCCAATCATCAAAATATTGCTCTTTTCGATTTCCACGCCGGCGTGTTTGGTCTTGCCGGAAGCCGTTCCCGCCTCCGGCTCCTGCTGGATGCGCTTGAAATGATTGTGCACCGCGACCGCCAGGGTCTTTTTCGCGTGCTCCTGGCCGACGCAATGCAGGTCCAGCATCCGTTTGATTTCCGCGGGTTTGGGGACGGTGAACTTTGGCTGTTTTTTCTGGTTCTGCACCTCGAGTTCGCGGTCGAGGACGTTTTTGCAAAAGATGATGCAGTTGTCGCAGATGTAAACGCCCGGCCCGGCGATGAGCTTGCGCACTTCCGCATGCGACTTGCCGCAGAAACTGCACATGGTGAGATTGTTTGGCCGGGCCATGGTATATTTCGATTTTGATTAAACCACCACCGAGGTTTTTTCCACCACGCCGGGGATTTCCTTTCGCGATTGCACAACATGATCCACCAGGCCGTATTCCTTCGCCTCGTCGGCGGACATGAAACGGTCGCGGTCAGTGTCACGCGCGATGTCCTCAACCTTGCGACCGCAATGTTTGGCGAGAATTTCGTTGAGCCGGTCCTTGAGCCGTAAAATTTCCTTCGCCTGGATGCTGATGTCGCTGGCCTGACCCTGCACCCCGCCCCAGGGCTGATGGATGAGGATGCGCGCGTTCGGCAGCGCATAGCGTTTGCCCTTGGCGCCCGCCGCCAGCAGCACCGCCCCCATGCTCGCCGCCTGCCCGACGCAGTAGGTGTTCACGTCGCAGGTCAGATATTGCATCGTGTCGTAAATCGCCAACCCGGCGGTGACGCTGCCGCCCGGTGAATTGATGTAAATATGGATGTCCTTTTTCGCGTCGGACATCTGCAGGAAAAGCAACTGGGCAATGATGATGTTGGACACGTTGTCGTCCACCGCCGTGCCGAGAAAGATGATGCGGTCCACCAGCAGTCGCGAGTAAATGTCCCACGTCCGTTCGCCGCGACCGGTCTGTTCGACCACAATTGGAACCAAAAAGTTTTGCATGGCTAAATAACTAACCCATTTTCAGCGCAAGTAAAGGAGCAAACCTCACGCCAAGTGTGAAGGTTCGGAAAAATTTATTTGCCCCCGGTGACGGAATACTTTTTCCAGATGATGCGGAACGCACTGGCAAAGTCCTCCGGCCGTCCGGCCATCCAGCGCGTGACCTGCTCCGGGGAAAACCACCCGCCGGACTCGATTTCATCGGGATGCAATTGAAACGGCCCTTCCGCCTGACAGCGATAAACCCAGACAAACTCCTGATCCGTTTCTGCGCAGGCATTAATTTTAAACAAACGCTCCGGCGTTTGCGGTACCACCAATCCAATTTCCTCGCGCAATTCACGCACGGCGCAGGCGTCGTAATCCTCGCCGGAATCCACGTGCCCGGATGACGCGGAATCCCACTTGCCCGGCTCGCGGTCCTTGATCATCGAACGCTTTTGCAGGAAGGTTTCTCCGCGTGAATTGAATACCAGCACATGAATGGCGCGGTGCAGCAATCCCCGGGCATGGACTTCGTGACGGGACTTTCGGTCAACCACCTCGTCGCGCTCATTGACCACATCGAATATTTCTTCGCTCATTATTTGGGGAGGGACGGCGTGTCGCCGCCCCACAAATCAGGGCCGCCAGCACGGCGACCCGCCCAGTTGTTTCAGTCCGCCAGATTCTTTACCAATTCAACAAACTGTTCCAAGCTCAATTTCTCGGCGCGCTCCTGCAGCGAGATTTTTAATTCTTCAAACGCGCTCCCCAGTTTTTCAACCGGCCAGTCTTCGCGCAACAATTTCAGCATCATTTTCCGCCGCTGGGAAAAGGCGCGCTTCACAATTTTCACGAAAGCCGCGCGCTGGCTTTCCGGCAGAAGCGGCATGGCGCGGCGATCCAGGACCACGCAGGCCGAATCCACATCCGGCGCGGGAAAGAAACAGCCGGCAGGAATCTTGAACTGCCCGCGCGGCGCATAATCCAGTTGCACCAGCAGGGTCAACACGCCGTAATTCCTGTCGCCGGCCTCGGCCATCAACCGTTGCGCCACCTCGATTTGCAGCGTCGCGACGATTTTTTCCGGCGCGCGCGCGCCTTGCGCCAGTTCCACCAGAATCGGCGATGCGACGGAATACGGCAGATTCGCCACGAGCTTCCAGCCGCTCCAATCGCGTGGCTCGTGTTTCAGAAATTCCAGCGCATCGGCGTGGAGCAAATCAAATTTTCCCTCACCCGGCCTTCGGCCACCCTCTCCCATCGGACGGGAGAGGGACGGGGCGAGGGTTTTGAACCGTTCGCGCAAAAACTCCACGAGTCGCGCGTCTTTCTCAATGGCGAGAACCTCGCCCGCATTTTCCAGAAGCAATTCGGTCAACGGACCCATTCCCGGCCCGATTTCGAGAACCTTGTCATGGTGGGTCAAGGCGGCAGATCCAATGATCCGCCGCAATTGATTGCCGTCGTGCAGAAAATTCTGGCCGAGGGATTTGGTCAGTTGAATCCCGCGCGCCGCCAACAGTTCCCGCATTTCGGACAGTTTCACCGGGGAGAATTTAACCACGGATAAACACGGATGGACACGGATAAAACGCCATGATGTCGTCGGTAGGGCGGGCAGTCCTCTGCCCGCCGCCAATTGCCAAACCGGATGTTCATTCCCGCTACGACGGCGCGCACGGAGTGACGCGCCCTACCAGAGAATTTGTTTATCCGCGCCCGTCCGTGCTCAAAACCTCCTCGAGCGCATTGATGGCTTTTCCCAATTGCCCCTGGGTGATGGTCAACGGCGGGGTGAAGCTGAGGACGTTGGCGTGTTCGCCCTCGGGCAAAAGAATGAAACCCCGATGCAACATGGTTTTGACGGCCTGCATCGTGACCGCAGTCGCCGGTTTGCCGTCAGGCAACCGGATTTCGATACCGGCCATCAGCCCCAGCCCGCGCGCTTCAATCTTGAGCTTGGGAGCCTGGACCCTGGATAATTTGCCGAGTAAAAACTCCCCAAGTTCCGCGCTTCGCCTGCAGAGGTTGAGCCGCTCAATTTCTCCGATCTGCGCCAACGCCGTGGCGCAGCCGACCGGATGACCGAGAAAGGTGCTGGTATGAATCGCTTCACCGTGCGACTCCGGCCAGGCGGCGTCCATGAGGTCCGCGCGCCCGACGCAGGCCGACAACGGAAAACCGCCGGTCAGCGCCTTGCCAAGGCAGATGAGGTCGGGCACCACGCCGCTGTGCTCGCAGGCAAACCATTTTCCGGTGCGGCCAAACCCGGTGTAAATTTCATCGAGAATCAGCAAGGCGCCATGTTCGTCGCACAACCGGCGCAGCATCGGCAAAAATTCCTTCGGCGCGACATTGATGCCGCCCCGGGCCTGTACGGGTTCAACCAGAATCGCGCCGATTCGTTCGCGCCGCAGCACCCGGCGGATGGCCCATTCGACCGCCGCCAGATCACCGGCCATGGATGGGAACAGGACAAAATGCCCGAACTCATGAAGCTGGTAATGGAACGGGTTGCGGAAAAAATCGCGGTGGGTCACGTTGAGCGCACCGTAACCAAGTCCGTGATACGCACCGGAAAAGGCAATCACGCCATGTTTGCCCGTGGCGAGCATGGCCGTTTTAAGCGCGGACTCAACCGCTTCAAAGCCCGAATTGCTGAAAATGACCTTGCCCCGAATCGGGTCGGGCATCGGGCGTCGGGCCGCCGGGGATTTCGTCCAACGCTCGAAGGTGAGGCGGCTCAATTCACGCGCGAGTTCGGCCTTGCGCGGGTGGGGATGCACGTCGCCCATCGCATGCGGCAGGCGGGCCAATTGTTTTTGTCCGGCCTTCACCACGCGCGGATTGGCATGACCGGCGGCAGCCACGCCAAACGCCGCGGTCAAATCCAGATATTTTTTCCCGTCGGCATCCCAAACCTGAGCGTCCCGGGCGCGGTCCCAGACGATCGGCCAGGAACCGTCGGATTCAATGTGAACGATGTTCCGCGATTCGTAGTCGCGGAGTAATTGAAGTGTCTGCTTTGTGGTCACGAATTTACGATTTTGGATTTACGATTTACGCGCCCGCCCGAAATTCAGGAACCATCGCAAATCGCAAATTTCTAAACCCCGCGCTGTTCCGGCGGCCAAATGACCTTGTGCAGCTGCACCTGCAAGCGCACCGGCAACGCGTCGGCAATGATTTTTTCCGCCAGTTCGCGTCGCGAAATCGGGGTCTGGCCCGTCGGAACTCTTTTCAATGATTTGTCCTGTTGTTCCGGCAACAACGGATGCACCCACGAAATCAGCAACGGACAAATCGCGTCAAGCTTGTGCCGGACGATGATTTCCTTCGTCCAATCATAATCCTGCCGGGTGCCGACGACAAATTTGATTTCGTCGGTGGCGTTGAGCTGCCCGAGGTTTTCCCAGCGATTGCGTTCCACTTCGCCGCTGCCCGGGCATTTCAAATCCATGATGCGACGGACCCGCGAATCAACCGGTGAAATATCCTGCGCGCCGCTGGTTTCAAGCAGCACGGTGAAACCGTCGTCGCAAAGCAGCTTCATCAGCGGCAAACAGGCTTTTTGGAGCAGAGGTTCGCCGCCGGTCAACTCAACCAGCGGCAGTTGAGCGTGGGGAGTTGAGCGCCGGGAGTTTGAAAACGGGGCGGCCAGCCGCCGCACTTCGGATACAATTTTTCCCGGCGACATTTTTTCACCGGCGTTGAAGGCGTAGGCGGTATCACAATAGGAACAGCGCAGATTGCAGGCGGTGAGCCGGATGAAGATGCAGGGCAGGCCGGCCCAGGTGCTTTCCCCTTGCAGGCTCAAATAGATTTCGTTGACGACGAGCGTGTCGGACATTGTTCGGAGTGTAACGGGTTGGGGCAAAAAAGAAACCGTGCTGTGAATCACAACGGCGGATGCGGGTTTCCGAATGGCCCACAAACATGATAACCACCTGGAATTGAGATAAAAAGCTGGACTTTTAGCATGAAAACTGCTTACATTAGGGGCTCAGCCCCATGAAAAAAGCGCGTTGTTTGCGAATAATCCGGGTTTGGCTGGTCGTGCTGGGAGGTTTGTGCCCGTACCTGATGATCCATGCGTCAGATCTCGACACCATCGGCGTCACGGTGTTGGAGACGGTTACCACAAACCTGAACGGCACCGGCGTTCGGGTGGGACAACCGGAAGCGTTTGATTCGGGGACGACCAACTGGGAGGTCAATCCTGGAGCCGGCGTGGTGGAACAGCCGACGAGTCTTTTCACCTATACTTCGGGCCTCGGTACGGCGAATACATATCCCAATTCGATAAACACCGAATCCGGCCACGCGGACAGTGTGGCGGGTAATTTTTACGGCATCCCCGGGGGAGTGGCCACCAATGTGGCGCACGTGGACAATTACGACGCGAATTACTTCATCCAGGTTGCTCAAAACCAAATTACGTTAAACTACAGCGCGTCGATCCATTCTGACAGCGCCAACGACTCGGTGGTGAACCAGAGTTTTATTTTCGGCGCGGTGCCCCTGGCGATTCAACAGGTGGTGGATTCGGCCTACGACAATTACGCCGCGCAACACAACACGCTGTTCGTTTCCGGCGCGGGCAACAACGGGCAGGTAAGCCCGCCGGCAACGTGTTACAACGGCATTGGGGTTGGCGTTTCGGATGGCGGTTCAAGTTTCGGACCAACGCCGGATAACGGCCGCGCCAAGCCGGATATCATCGCCCCTGGCGGGGCGGCGAGTTTTTCCACACCCTATGTCGCGGGCGCGGCGGCGATTCTGATGCAGGCCGGTTTGCGCGGCGATGGTGGCAGCACCACCAATCTCGCCCATGACATCCGCACGGTAAAGGCGCTGCTCCTCAATGGCGCCGTCAAACCGCCGGGTTGGGCGAACAATCCTCCATCGCCGCTCGACACAAATTACGGGGCAGGCATATTGGATGTCTTTAATTCCTACGAACAACTCACCGGTGGCAAGCAGGGCTACATTGTCTCCACCACCGTGTCCACCAACAGCCCGCATCCGCCCACGGGAGCGGGCGGCACCATCGGCGCGCTGAGCGGCTGGGATTTCAGCACCAATACCAGCAGCACCACCACCGACGGGATAAACCACTATTATTTCGACGTTACCAACGGCTTGAACCAGGCCGCCTTCACCGCCACCGCGACCCTGGTATGGAACCGCCAAGCCAATCAAACCAACATCAACAATCTCGACCTCTTCCTGTATGACGCCGGGTCCAGCAACCTCGTGGCCGCCAGCACCAGCATGGTGGACAACGTGGAACACCTCTGGCTGCCGCAATTGCCGCAGGGCCGCTACGATTTGCAGGTTCTCAAGCATGGCGGGCCCAACGCCGTGAGCAATAATGAAACCTACGCGCTCGCCTGGGAGTTTTTCTGCATGACCTTGAACGTCACGCAATCCGGCACCAACCTGGTGCTCACCTGGCCCGTCTATCCGGATGGCTTTGTCGTTGAAACCACTACCAGCCTTGCGCCCCCCATCGTCTGGAGCGCGCTGAACGCGATCCCAACGGTGACCAACAATCAGAACCAGGTGACGTTGAACGCGACGAACGCCAGCCAGTTCTTCCAGTTGCAAAGGCCGTAAAACTTCACCGGCGCGCAAGGTGAAACCAGCTTGCGGCAACGCCGGGTCACTTCATTCCGCCAAAGTGATTCAACCCGGAATGATTTCCCAGGCGATAACTTCGCGCAATGGCCTGGGTGACGTAATTTTTGGCCCGGCTGACGGCGTGCGGCAAAGGGCGACCCAGCGCCAGCGCCGCCGTGACGGCTGCGGAATAAGTGCAGCCGGTGCCGTGGGTTCGCACGCCTTTGACGAACGGTGCGGTCAGAAGCAATTCCGTCCGACCATCGAAGAAAATATCCACCGCCTCACGGACGTCACGCAAGTGACCGCCTTTGACAAGCGCCGCGCAGCCAAAATGCGAATGAATTTTGCGGGCGGCCGCGCGCATTTTTTCGACCGAGGTGATTCTTTCCCCGGTCAACATCCCGGCCTCGTGCAGATTGGGTGTGACCAGCGTGGCGAGCGGCAATAATCGTCCTGTTAGAATTTTAATCGCCGCCGGTTGGAGCAGCAGGGTGCCGCTGGTGGAAACCATCACCGGGTCAACGACCAGCAGGGAACGTGTTCTCCTTTTAAAAAAACCGGCAACCACGCGGACGTTTTCCGCCGAGAACAACATTCCGGTTTTCACCGCCGCGGGATGCAGTTCTTCAAAGACCGCCTCGATTTGCCGCCGCAACATCCTGGGGGAACACGCTTCCAGGGCGAGAATACGCCGGGGGTTTTGCGCGGTGAGGCAGGTGATGGCGCTGGCACCATGGACGCCGAACGCGGCAAACGTCTTCAAGTCGGCCTGAATTCCCGCGCCGCCGCCGCTATCCGAACCGGCAATGGTCAGCGCCACCGGGTGGTGCGTGATGTTTGGCATGGGCTTGAGCTTGCCAGCCTCCGCGGGAATCGGCACGGAAAAACCAGCGCGTGAGGAAAATTCGAGCGGACGATGAAGTTGACGAACGGATCATCGCGTGAGACCGGAAGCGGATTGGAACCGGCACCTGGTCTAGCCGGTGAGTTTGAGGAGCAGACTGTTCAATTCCTGGATGCGCGGCGGTTTGCCGACCACGGCATCCACTTCCGGAGCGGTTTCCCCGTCCTCTTTCATTTGTGCGCCCCAACCGGTCATCATTATGATCGGCGTGCCGGGCGATTCCGCCTTGATGGTTTTGGCGACCTGATGTCCGTCAATATCCGGCATCCCCAGGTCCGTTATCACCATCTCATAAGGCTGTTTCTCGAGCATGGCCGCGCGAAACATTTCCACACCCTGCTTGCCGCCCGAAGCCGTCGTCACCTGATGTTCCAGGGTCATGAGGCAATGCTTCAGCAACTCCTGGATCTGTGATTCGTCATCGATGCAAAGGATGCGCAAGGAACGGCTTTGACCGGTGGCCGGGGCGAAAACCGGAGTGGTCACCAGTGAAATTTTTTCCCGAACGGGAAAAGTGAGGCGCATGCAAGTCCCGCGACCAGGCGCACTTTCAATATCGATGGTCCCGTCGTGCCGCCGCATCATGCCGTAAACCATTGCCAGTCCCAGACCGGTGCCCCCCCGCTTGGCCTTGGTGGAGAAAAAGGGTTCCAGGCAATGTTGGCGGGTTTTTTCATCCATGCCAATGCCGTCGTCCCGCACCTCGATCTGGATCAGCCGTTCCGCAGGCATATTTTCGCCCTCAGCCGGATGGCTGAAGGAACGGGTGACCAGGGTAATCGTACCGCCTTGCGGAAGCGCGTCCACCGCATTGAAAATGAGGTTGATCAATGCCTCCCGCAGATCGCCGGCGTCACTGAGCAGGGGCGGCAATTGGGGCTCCAGTTCGCGCTTGATTTGTATGGAAATGGACTCGCGCTGTGAAAGGTCGCGCCAGCGCGGACGCGTGAGTTCGATCACTTCTTCAATGACCTTGTTCACGTCCACCTTGGCCAGTTCCTCGGTATCGGCGCGGCGGCGGTAAAATTCCCGCATGCGGGCAACGATGTGTGAAATATCCTCACCCGACTGACGGATGATTTGCAAATACTGGCGCGTTACGTCTGACAAATTCGGCTGGGTGACCAGCAGCAATTCGGAGTAGGCGACAATGGGCGACAGCGCATTGTTGACATCATGCGCCACCCCGCTGGCCATCTGGCCCAGGGCGCGCAGGCGTTCCTGCTGCACCACCACCTGCTGCGTCCGGCGCAATTCATCGTAGGCCTTTTGCACGCCATCGGTCAGGCGGACCTGATCGTAAAGGTTGCGGCATTGTTCCTCGGTGGTGAGGACCTTGACCTGCAAGGCATCCTTTTCAGAGCGAACCTCGGCAATTTCGGCGCGAATCTGTTCGGCGTTGTAACGCACCTCCTCCATGACCAACACCACCATGCTGACGGCGATGAACAACTGCAGCACCGCCGCAATCAGAAAACCTGCGTTGTAAAGGTCCTGATACTCCTGGGAAAAAGGATAGCTCCCGAGGTAAAGCCCCCACAGCAGGAAGCCCATCGACAACATGCCGGCTCCGACAAACGGGATCCGTTTCCGCACCCGATAAAAACAAACCCCGGCGAACACGCTGCTGAGACCGATGAGAATGAAAACCGGCAGTTGAATTTGAAACTGGCTGGAAAGCACTTCCGGACTGACAAAGGTCCAGGCCAGCAGAAACAACATGAACAAACCCAGCATGCTCTGCCGGACCGGCAAACTCAGAAAGCGCGCGCTGCCCCACAACAGGAAGACCGCTGAAATGGCCACACAACATTGCCGGAGCATGAAAATCACGTTGTTGGAGACGACATCGTGCATCGTCAACCCCAGGGTCAGCCACAGCGCATAAAACAGCCATGCGGTGGTCCAGACGGCAAAATATTCCCGTTTGGTGTAGCGATTGAGATAATAAAAAAGCCCCACCAATACCCACACGCTCAACAGCGACACGAACAAAGTCGCTTGCAGGTATTGTTCCGAAAATTTCAAATGTACGTTCGCAAAATTCATATCTTTACTTCACAAAACAGGCTCCGAACCCGACCGGTCACCTGCCCCTTGTAGCAAAACATGGGCCATTTCCCCAACCAACTCCCTTTACCCGGAACTTATCAACCGGCCCCGCCCGGCCCTTGCCGGACGGCCGGAATGAGCCATCGCCGCAAGGCCAATCCCGCCACTTTCGATTTGGAACCCATTCCGACGGCGTTATACTCATGTTCATGGACAAAGATCAGATTGCGGCCATGCTGCTGGAAATTGGGACGTTGCTGGAACTTAAAGGTGAAAATCCGTTCAAGACGCGCGCTTATACCAACGCCGCGCGCACGATTGAAGGTTTGAGCGAACCGCTGGCGAACATCATCGCGGAAAAACGGCTGGGCGAAATCAAAGGCATCGGCCAGGCGCTCGAACAAAAAATCACCGAGCTGGTGGAAACGGGCAAACTGGCCTATTACGATGAGTTGAAAGCCTCGATTCCCCCGGGGTTGATCGAGCTGCTCGAAATTCCCGGACTGGGCCCAAAAAAAATCCAGGCGCTCAACCGGGAACTCGGCGTGGATTCCGTGGCACAACTGGAAGCGGCCTGTCAAACGGGCAAAGTCGCACAGCTCGACGGTTTCGGTGAAAAGACCCAGGCGAATCTGCTCGAAGGCATCGCCCGCCGCCGCACCTACGCCACCCAACACCTGCTGAGCGACGCGTTGTTCGCGGCCGAACCATTGCTGGAGGGTTTGCGCACCCATCCGGAAGTCATCCGTTGCAGCGCGGCCGGCAGTTTGCGGCGTTTCAAGGAAGTCATCGGCGACATTGATTTGCTGGCATCGTCCAAAAACCCGGCGGAAGTGATTGATTTTTTTGTCACGCAGCCCGACGTGATCAAGGTCACGGCCCGGGGCGAGACCAAAGGGAGCGTCATCCTGAAAAGCGGCATTCAATGTGATTTGCGGGTGGTCAGCGACAATGAATTTCCGTTTGCCCTGGCCTATTTCACGGGCAGCAAGGAGCATAACATCGTCATGCGCCAGCGCGCGATTCAGCGCGGCCTGCGGTTGAACGAATATGGCCTGTTCAAATCAAAAATTGAAACGCGCGATCCCAAACTGCGGGTGACCTGCCGGGATGAGATGGAAATTTTCTCAAAACTGGATTTGCCGTTTGTGCCGCCGGAATTGCGCGAGGACCACGGTGAGTTTGCCGCCGGCGAAAAGAACGATCTGCCCAGGCTCATCGAATGGACGGACTTGAAGGGCGCCCTGCACAATCATTCGAATTGGAGTGACGGGCACAATCGCCTGGAGGAAATTGCCGGCTACATGGAAGAGCTGGGACTCGATTACTGGGCCATTACCGACCATTCAAAATCATCCTTCCAGGCGAACGGCCTGGATGCGAAGCGCGTCCGGCAGCAAATAACGGAAATTAAGAAAATCAACGCACAATACGCTGAGCGCGGCAGTGAATTCCGGCTGTTCACCGGCTGTGAGGTGGACATTTTACGCGACCGGCTGGATTTCGATGATGAGCTGTTGGCGGAATTGGAGGTGGTGGTGGCGAGCCTGCACGTGCCGGCCAATAACGAAGCCGAGAATACAAAACGCTTGATTCGCGCGGCGCAAAATCCCTTTGTTCACATGCTCGGCCATCTCACCGGAAGGCTGTTGCTGGAACGCGAGCCGTATCCGGTCAATGCGCAGGCCGTGATTGATGCCTGTGCTGAAACCGGCACCTGGATAGAGTTGAATTGCAACCCGCACCGGCTCGATTTGGATTGGCGGCTTTGGCCCTACGCCAAAAGCAAGGGCGTGAAATGCGTCATCAATCCTGACGCACATCGAAACGAACATGCCGAATTTCTCCGATTTGGCACTGGAATTGCGCGCAAAGGCTGGTTGGAAAAGCGCGACGTTGTTAATACTTCCCCGCTACGGACGTTGCTGGAAAAACTAAAGTGTAAGCGGCTGGGAAACAGCGCGTTTTAATTGAATCACGGCATTGTTTTTAGGGGTCTTTTATGTAATATTAGTTGGAGAATAATGAAAATGATGTTTGACACGATTTTTGATTTCCTGATAATGCCGTAAAGTCATTGGCCGTTTGCTTTTCCTTGAACATCAAAATGATGTCAAGTTTTGGACATAAAATTGTACTATGAGAAAATTCTTAGCCTGTGTAGGACTGGCAGCGGTTGGGACAACCAGCCTTGAAGCTGCTTACGCACCGGACTTAAATTCGATGGAGACCGCCAAGCTGTGGAGCGTGTCGGGCACCTTGCGCGGTTTCTATGACGATAACTACAATACCCAGCCATCGGGGACGTTCAAACGCAGCAGCTTCGGATTTGAATTCAGTCCCTACGTCAGCCTGAACGTGCCATTGCAGCAAACGGAACTGGGGCTTCGTTACACCTACGGTTTGTATTACTATCAGGATCGGGACAGCCTTGGCCAAAATCCGATTGATCAGACGCACCAGTTGGATTTGTGGGTGGACCATGCGTTTACCGAACGCTGGTCGACCAAGGTGCAGGATTCGCTGCAGGTGGGCCAGGAACCGCAACTCCTCAACGGCGGCACCTTGCTGCGGACCGAGGGAAATAACATTCACAATTTTGGCTCAATCACGCTCGACACCCAATGGACCCCGCTCCTGGGCACGACTTTCAGTTACCAAAACAACTTCTTTGACTACCAAAACAGCGGCGGTACTGCAGTTGCTCCCAGCCTTACCGGGCTGTTGAACCGGCTGCAACATGATGTTTCGTTGAATGTAAATTGGCAGTTCCAGCCGACGTTGCTGGCGTATATCGGTTACCAATATGAGCAGATCAATTATATTGGAAATGAGGCTATTGCTGCTGAAGGCCCAATAACGTTCAATAGTAATAGCCGCGACAACCGGTCGCAATTTGGATATCTCGGCGCACAATACAGCGTGCTCGACAACCTGACCCTTTCAGCGCAGGCCGGCATTCAATATGAAGACTATTACAACCCTCCGGCTGGCGTCCCGACAACCAGTCAAGTTTCACCCTACGCAAAATTAACGGGAACCTACACGTATTTGCCGGGCAGCTATTTGCAACTGGGTTTCACCCAATCACGGACGGCCACGGATGCCGTTGCACCAAGCGGTGGCAATGAAACTTTGGACCAGGAAGCCTCAACGGTTTATGCCACTCTCAACCATCAGATCACCGCGCAATTGGCCGCCAATTTGACTGGCCAGATTCAATACGCAACTTTCAACGGTGGCGCGCTTAACAACCAGTCGCAGACCTTGTACAGCTTGGGTTTCAACCTGGCTTACACCATCAACCCGCATGTCTCGGCTGAAATCGGCTACAATTTTGACGATGTCACCTCGGCCACCGGGGCTGGCGGGGTGCAGCAGACAGGGTACGACCGTAACCGCGTTTATCTGGGTGTCACCGGCACTTATTGAACGGTCGCATTAAGTAAGATGTTTTTGAACGTTTGAACAGGAGCAAGAGTCATTACTCTGGCTCCTTTTTTTTGAGTTTATGGACCCGATAAAACCCGATTCCGTGCAGGAAGCAAAGCTGCATTTTTTGGATTATCTGCGCATTCTGCGTATTCGCAAAGCCATCATCATCACCGTTTTCTTGATCACCTTTACCATTGCCACGGTGGTGACATTCATATTGCCGGAATCTTACTCCAGCACCGCCCGGATCAAGATTGAACCGGACATCATTTCAGACATTCAGGGAGTCGGCGGTGGAGGGGGCGACGTCACCTATGCCCCCTACGATCCTTACTTCATTCAAACTGCATTTGAAATCATTCAGGACCAGGTGGTGCTCAGCAAGGTGATCGACAAGCTGGATTTGAACACGGTGTGGGGCAAAAGATACAACGGGGGCGTGCCGCTTCAGACTTCGGTCACCATGTTGATGCTCGAAAAACGGCTGTCCCTGGACCCGGTCCGGAACACCAAGCTGATTGAAATCACGGTTTATGATGAGGACAAAAACATGGCGGCAAATCTTGCCAATGCCATTGTGGACGCCTATCGCAGCTACCGGTCCAGTGTGCGCAGCGAACAAACGACGCGCGGCATCAAGACATTGGAAGACCAGTACCAGGATGACGAAGAAAAAATTGATGCCGTTCAGACAAACGTGGATCAATTGCGCAAGAGCCTGCATATTAACGATTCCGATCCCAACGCCCTCAGCCCCACCCCCACCCTGACTTCGGAGCAGTTGCATTACTACAACAACCTGATGATCGAAGGCGAGCAGCGCTACATGAAGCTGGATAAACAATTAAGCGAGCTGCAACCATTAAGCCCGGAAAAATTAAGGGAGGTCCTGCCCACTGTGGGCGGAGATCTGGCCTTGAATGATTTGTTGGACAAGCTGAACAGCGCTCAGCAGAAATTCGTCACCTTGACCAATGATTATTCACTCGAAAACCCGGATGTCATCCGCGCGCAATCCTTGATTGCCGAGTTGAATCAGGAGGTTAATGACCGGGTCAACGGCATCATGGCCGGCATGAGCAGCCAGGTGCAATCCGAGAAGGCCGCGCTCGACGCAATCACCGCGGCGGTGAATGATGCCAAGGACAAGGATCAAGATGAAGCCTCAAGAGGCCAGCCTTACTGGGAGGAAAAGCGTAAACTTCAGAACATGCTGGATTTCCACCGGCTGCTGTCCACCAAGATTGAAGCCGAAAAACTCGATCTGCAAATCCCCAAGACCGGCATGGTGGAAATTATCCGCCAGGCCGAACCGGGCAAATACCCCGTCCGACCGAACAAAACGCTGAACATCGGCCTGGGGGTGATCGTCGGGCTGATTGTCGGCGTTGGTCTGGCATTCTTCATCGAATATCTGGATACCAGCGTCAAAACCATCGATGAAGTTGAACGCGCCTTTCAGGCGCCCGTGCTGGGTGTCATTCCCCAAAACGTCGGCTATTTGCTGGAGGAAGGCCTGGACAGCCAGCACGCTGAAGCCTATCGGGTCTTGCGAACCCATTTCTTGTTTTCCCGCAAGGATGACAAGCTCAACAGCATTGTCATAATCAGCGCCGGCATGGGAGAGGGCAAATCCACCACCGCATTGAACCTCGCCACCGTCTTTGCCCAGGCCGGCCAGCGCGTCGTGATAGTGGATTCGGACCTGCGCCGCCCCACCCTTCACAAGCTGTTGCGCGTCAGTAACAACGTCGGCCTGACCAATTACCTGTTGAAACAAAATTCGCTTGAAGAAGTCATTCAAACCACTGCAGTGCCGACGCTCGACTTCATGGCCAGCGGCAAATTGCCCAGCAGCTCCATGAGCATTCTCAACTCACCCCAGATGAAGGAACTGATTGCAGAATTAAAACAGCGTTATGACTTCGTGTTTTTTGATTCGCCACCCATCCTGGGCGTGAGCGATGCCGCGGTGCTGGCCAGTGAAGTGGACATGGCGATCCAGGTCATACAATATCGCCGTTATCCACAACCCATGAACATTCGCGCCAAACAGTTGATTGAAAAAGCCGGCGGCAACCTGGTCGGCATTGTCCTCAACAACATTACCATGTCGCAGGACGAAGGTTATTACTATTATTATTCGCGCAACGAAGACGAACCGGAAACCCAGGCTCAGAGCGCCGCGGAAGATCCGGGCAAGACCGGGATTAAACAAAAGTATTGATTGCGCCGCTAATTTTACAACGATTACTGTTAATGAAATTGTTTTGGAATCTGTCACATTTGAAATGGCATGCCGCGGGATTTCTGCTGGCTGGATTCATCCTCAGCGGATGTTCCTCGTCCTCCAACGACATCCTCTTTTCTGACAACCCTCAGACGCCAGGGGCACTGACGGGAACCGGCACCAACCCAACGGACACAATGTCAGGTGATCTGACTGCCGCCCGCTTTCACGTGGGAGACACGGTGACTGTGAGTTTCTCCGGCACCGCTGATACGATTCTTGACCATGTGGAACCCATCAAAGAAGACGGGACCATTACCCTCCCTTACATCGGCGCGGTGCGGGCGGCCGGCCTGACGGCCGGCGAGTTGCAAAACGCAATCCATAACCTCTACGTACCCCAGTACTATGTCCGGCTGACCATTACCGTGAGTTCCCCGCAACGCGTTTTCTACGTCGGCGGTGAAGTGAAACAACCCGGTCGCCAGCTCTACATTGGTGAAACCACGGTAACCAAGGCCATTCAATCCGCCGGTGACTTCACCGACTTTGCCAATCGGAGCAAGGTCTGGCTCACGCGCAGCAACGGAGAACGCATCAAGGTCAACTGCACCAAGGCCCTCCAAAATCCATCATTGGATCCGGCCGTTTATCCCGGGGACCAGATTCAGGTGCCACGCCGTCTCTTCTGATGATTGAACTTCACATTCTGGCGGGAAAAATGGCGGGCAGCCGGTCGGTTGTCCGCCGTTTTCCTTTTCGCATCGGGCGCGCCCGGGAAAATGACCTGCAATTGAATGACGATGGCACCTGGGATCAACACGTGCTGCTCGAGTTCCATCGGCGGGAGGGCTTCAAGCTCGCGGCGGCACAGAACGCCATGGTCATGGTTAACAGCAAACCGGTCCAAACCGCACTCCTCCACAACGGCGACGTGATTACGCTCGGTTCGGTCAAACTTCAATTCTGGCTGGCTGCCGCCCGCCAACGCGGTCTGCGGTTGCAAGAAAGACTCGTCTGGGCGCTTTTGCTCGCGATCGTACTCTGCCAGTTCGGTCTGATCTGCCGGCTGAGTCGTTAATGCCGGAAATGCCGGGTGCCGGTGAACGCCATCGCCACATTCCGCTCATCCGCCGCCGCAATCACTTCCGCATCACGCACCGAGCCGCCCGGCTGGATCGCCGCCGTGGCCCCCGCTTCCGCCGCGGCAATCAAACCGTCCGGAAACGGAAAAAAGGCATCACTGCAAACCACGCTGCCCGCGAGTGAAAGTTTTGCTTCACCCGCCTTCCAGACCGCAATCCGGCTCGCATCCACCCGGCTCATCTGCCCGGCGCCAATCCCCAGCGTCCGGTCCGCTGCCGTATAAACAATCGCATTTGACTTCACATGCTTGACCACGCGCCAGGCAAAGAGCATGGCTTTTAACTCCGCCGTACCCGGCTGGCGGCGCGTGACAATTTTCAAATCCGTCGCCGTCGCCGTTTTTAAATCGCGTTCCTGCAAGAGAAATGAATCCGCCCCAACGCCACGGACGTCCCACGACTGCGCGTTTAGCGGCGATTTCAAGACCTTGAGCAGCCGCAAGTTTTTCTTCTTTTGCAAAATGGCCAGCGCTTCCGGCGAAAAATCCGGCGCGATGATGACTTCGCTGAAAATTTCCGCGATTGCCTCTGCGCACGCGCCGTCCAACGCGCGGTTGACGGCAATGATGCCGCCAAAAGGTGCTTGTCGATCCGTCGCCAACGCCTTGTCCCAGGCCTCGCGCAAATCGGGCCCCTGACCGACACCGCACGGATTCATGTGTTTGAGAATCGCCAGGGTTGGCAGGTCAGCCGCAAATTCGGCAATTAAGCTGGCCGCCGCCGTCAAATCCAGAATGTTGTTATAGGAGAGTTCCTTGCCGTGAAGTTGCTGAAAAAAATCGCGGAACCTGCCGTAAAGCGCCGCCTTTTGATGAGGATTTTCACCATAACGCAACGGCTGCACCAGCGGCGCGGAGATTGAGAGTGAAGGTGGCAGGCCGGTATCCGGCACGGCCGTGAATTCCTTCTGCAAATGCGCCGCAATGGCGGCGTCGTAAGCCGCGGTCCGCGCAAACACCTTGGCCGCCAGTTTGCGGCGCAGTTCAACTGTCGTGCCGCCGTTTGCCTGGATTTGGCCGGCCACCGCCGCGTAGTCCAGCGGATCCACCACCACGGTCACGCTTTCATGGTTTTTGGCCGCGCTCCGGAGCATGGACGGCCCGCCGATGTCGATGTTTTCAATCGCGTCGTGCAGTGACACATCCGGCTTCGCCACGGTTTGCTCAAACGGATAAAGGTTCACCACCACAAGATCGATCGGTTGAATGTCATGCTGACGCATGGCGGCCTCATGCTGGGCGTTACCCCGGATGAACAGCAGTCCGCCGTGGACCTTGGGATGCAGGGTCTTGACGCGGCCATCGAGCATCTCGGGAAAGCCGGTGTGGTCACTGACGTCTTTTACGGTCAGCCCGGCCTCGCGCAGCGTCCGGGCCGTGCCGCCGGTGGAAAGCAGTTCAACGCCCGCGGCGGCGAGAACTTGCGCCAACGGCACCAGACCGGTTTTGTCAGAAACGGAGAGCAACGCCCTCTGAATTTTTGCCATAGCGCCACAAAATCCCCCAAAGCGGCCAAGGCCGTCAATGGCAAATCACGATTTCGGGCCTTCCGTTTGGATCAGGTCGGCGCCGATCGCGCGTTCAAGCCGGGCACGGGCGGCGGCGTAATCATGCAACGCCTGAATCTCCGTCGTTCGCGCCTGCGTGAGCGAAGTCTGGGCGTCCAGCACGTCCAGTTGCGTGCCGGTGCCGGCGGCGGCGCGCGACTCGGCTTCCCGCAAGGCCTCCTCCGCTTCCGCTTGCACGGTTGTTTGCGAATCCAACACTTCACGGGCTTCGATGAACTGGGAATAATCCGTGCGCACCTCCAGTTCGATTTGACGGCCCGTGTCTTCAACATCGGTTTGGGACTTTTCGTACAGCGCCCGGGCTTGCACCACTTTTCCGCGCGTCAACATCCCGTCAAAAATATCCCAGCTCAACTGCGCGCCGGCATTCCAGCCATGGATGTCGTGATCGAGGTCAACCGGCGCGGTGAATTGCGCATTGTACCAGTCGTAGCCGGCAAAAACCTGGATCGTCGGCTTGTAGCCCGACCGGGCGCTGACCACGTTTTCGCGCTGCAAATCCTCCTCCTTGCGCAACGCGGCGAGTTCGGTGCGATGCCCCAGCGCCTGTTCGATGGCCTGCGGCAAATCAATTTGATACGGCGGGGCGTCGAGCGGGTCGGACAGGTTCAACGGAATGTCCTCCCAAATATCGCGCGGCAGATTGTAGCCGAGCAGGTTGGCCAGGTTGTTCTTGGCAATGCGATAATTGTTCCGCGCCTGAATCAGGATCGGACGTTCATTGGCCACGGCCACCTCGGCGCGCAGCACGTTGAAATGCGGCACCGTGCCGGCGTTGTAGCGGCGTTGTTGATCCTCCAGTTCCTGGGCCAGTAACTTTACGGACGACTCGTGCACAACGATCTGCTGCGCCGCCAGCAAAACGTCGTAATAGGCCAGCCGCGTATTCAACAGCGTATCATCCACCACGGTCTGATACTGCAGCAGGGATTGCTGCTTGATAAGCTGGGCGGCGCGGATGGCCGCGATTAATTTCCCGCCCTGGTAAATGGATTGCACCACCTGAATGCCCGCGTTCCAGTTCTGGTCCGGCAATGCAGAAATGCCCGGTACGGGAAAACTTTCAATCGCGCTGCGTTCGGTGTTTTTGTACTGGCCGGAGGCCACCACCTGCGGCAGCGCAATGGCGCGGGTCTGAATGACGACACCATAGTTCGCCTGCAAATCGCTTTTGGCCTTGAGAATCGTCGCGTTCTGGCTCAATGCCAGATTCAGGCTGTCCACCAGCGACAACGGCCGGGTGACCCAGGCCGGTGCGTTGGTGTCGGGCGTGGCGTTTTGCGCCGGCGCATTCAAGGTCGCGACGAAACCCAGAAACCACAATGGGAAAAGGAGTTTGGTTGTTTTCATATCGTTCAAAATTGTTCAACGGCGCCTGCGCCCGGGCATTTTCAGTCCGGGCTTTGCCGATTTGGAGTCGGGCAGGTGTTTCATTGCGGCCAGCGAGAAGCGCGCGATGTGACCGGCCAGTTGTTCCACCGCCGAGGCGTCCAGGCGTTGTTCCGGAAATAAACGCAGAATCATCGTCCGGCAATGATGATAAAAAACACACTGGCTGACGACACTGAAACAACACAGCCGGACGTCTTCAGCCTGGGCCGGGCGGTCGAGAATTTCCGCCACAATGCCGCGTAGCAGATCCGCCATGGGCTGCATTCGCTCGGCCACCAGCAAATCCAGCGCCTCGGTGGGCTCCACCATTTCGCGGGACATCATTTTGCCGAACCACGCGGTCGAACTGTCGTCGAAAATACGGAGCAAAAACGACTGGATGAAGGCCCGGAGCTTTTGCTCCGGCGGCGCGTCCGCACCCACCCCCATCAACGGCGGATATTTTTCAAACGCCTTTTGCTGTGAATGGCGCAAAACCTCGGTGTAAAGGGTTTCCTTGTCCCCGAAATGATAATTGACGGCAGCGACATTGGCGCCCGCCCGCCGGCAAATTTCACGGATGGTCGCGTTGCGAAAGCCAACCTCGGCAAACACCCCGCCGGCCGCTTCCAACAGCTGCTGCCGGGTTTCATCCTGCGTCGGACCACCCGCCTCAGGCAACGATTTCAAATTCATGTTTCAAACAAATAATTGAAACATTTGTTTGACACGTCAACCCATTTTTTGTTGATTCGCCGGAGCATACCAACAACGAAGCCAATGACTCGAATTACCATTCTTTGTGGTCTGGCGCTGGCGGCGATTTGCATGGCCGGCTGCTCCCCGAATTCCTCGAACCAGTTTCAAGGCTACCTCGAGGGCGAATACGTTTATGTGGCGTCGCCCCTGGGCGGCGCGCTCCAAAACCTTGCCGTGGCGCGCGGCGATCAGGTCCAGACCGGGCAATGGTTGTTTACCCTGGAACGCAGTTCCGAGTCCGATGCCGCCCGCCAGGCCAGCAACAATCTGGCGCAGGCGCAAGCCAGCCTCGCGCTTTCCGCAGCCCAATTCACCCGCCGCGAACAGTTGCGCAACGACCAGGGGGTGATTTCCGCCGAGGAACTGGACCAGGCCCGGGCCCAGCGGGATGCCGATCAGGCCCAGGTGGCGGCCCAAACCGCCGCGCTCGCCAGAGCCAACTGGTCGTTCAATCAAAAGGAACAGTTTGCACCCACAAACGCGTTCGTCCAGGACACCTTGTATCGCGCCGGCGAATGGGTGGCCGCCGGCAGTCCGGTGGTCGCGCTGCTGCCGCCGGCCAACCTCAAGGTGCGCTTTTTCGTGCCGGAGACCGTGTTGTCGGAAATCCAGCCCGGCCAGACGGTCAGCGTGACGTTTGATGGCGGCAAACGGGTTTATTCGGCCACCGTGAATTACATTTCGCCGCAGGCCGAATACACGCCACCGGTGATTTACAGCCGCGAAACGCGGGCGAATCTGGTGTTTATGATTGAGGCCAGGTTTTCCCTGGCCGACGCGGTGGAATTGCGCCCCGGCCAGCCGGTGGATGTCACATTGCCGCAGCCATGAGCGCCAGCGAATTTGCCATCGACGTGCGCGGTGTCACTAAAAAATTCGGCGCGCGCACGGTCGTCAATGACATTGCGATGCAGGTGCGGCCCGGCGAGATTTACGGCTTCCTCGGCCCCAATGGCAGCGGCAAAACCACGTTTCTGCGGATGCTCTGCGGCCTGCTCAAGCCGGACGCCGGCAGCGGCAACTGCCTCGGCTTCGATTTCCGCCGCGAATCTGCCCAGATCAAAGAGCGCGTCGGCTACATGACTCAGAAATTTTCCTTTTACGAAGACCTGACCATCGAGGAAAACCTTGATTTCATTGCGCGGCTTTACGAGGTGCCGCAAAGGAAGGCGGCCGTGGAAAAAAGTCTGGAACGCCTCGGCATGACCGAACGCCGGCGGCAATTGGCGGGCACGCTTTCCGGCGGCTGGAAGCAGCGGCTGGCGCTCGCCGCGTGTTTGATTCACAAACCGAAATTGCTGCTGCTCGACGAGCCGACCGCGGGCGTGGACCCGAAGGCGCGGCGCGATTTCTGGGAGGAGATTCACAAACTGGCCGCCGAGGGACTCACCTTTCTCATCACAACCCATTACATGGACGAGGCGTCGCGCTGCCATCGGCTCGCCTACATCGCCTACGGCAACCTGCTCGTCAGCGGCACGGTGGGCGAGGTCGTGAAAGCCGGCGGGCTGACCACCTGGGAGGTCACGGGTGAAAATCTTTCCGCGCTCGCGGATAAAATCCGCAAATTGCCGGGAATTGAACAGGTCGTGGCCTTCGGCACGACCCTGCACGTCAGCGGGCGCGACGCGGAAACCCTGCGTGCGTCCGCCGCGCCGTTCATGGACGGTGCACATCGCTGGGCGAAGATTGAATCGGGCCTGGAAGACGTGTTCATCAGCCTGATGGAAACCGCGAAGGACAATTTCTCGTGAGGCGCCACGCGTTCAACTGGCGGCGGTTTATCGCCATAGTGCTGAAGGAGTTCATCCAGATGCGGCGGGACCGCGTGACGTTCGGAATGATGGTCGGCATCCCGATGCTCCAATTGATTCTTTTCGGTTATGCCATCAACTCGAATCCCAAACACCTGCCCACGGCGGTTTATGCGGCCGACAACAGCCCGTACTCGCGGGACATCGTTTGGGGTTTGCGCAACAGCAGTTACTTCGACGTCACCGGCGAAGCGCACAGCGCGGCGGAGATTCAACGCTGGCTGGACCGGGGGAAGGTTCAGTTCGCGCTGACCGTGCCGGTGGATTTTTCGCGCAAGCTCATACGCGGCGAACAACCGGAATTGTTGCTCGAAGCCGACGCCACGGACCCCTCGGCGGTGGGTTTTGCGTCGGCGGCGGTTGCGCAGTTGATGACGACCGTCCTGAACCGCGACCTGACCGGGCCGCTGGCGACACTTCAGGCCGCGCCGCCGCCGGTCAATCTCATCATCCAGCAGCACTATAATCCCGAAAGCATCACGCAATACAACATCGTCCCCGGCCTCATGGGCGTGATGCTGACCATGACCATGATCATCATCACCGGCCTGGCCATCACGCGGGAACGCGAGCGCGGCACGATGGAAAATCTGCTCTCCACGCCCGTGCATCCCGGCGAAGTCATCATCGGCAAAATCGTGCCTTACATCATGGTCGGCTATGTGCAGGTGGCGCTGGTGCTGATTGCGGCGAAATTTCTTTTCGACGTGCCGTTTATCGGCAGCGTGCCGCTGTTGTTGGCGCTGACGTTCACGTTCATCGTGGCAAACCTCGCCGTCGGCATCACCTTTTCGACCATCGCCAAAAACCAGTTGCAGGCGGTGCAGATGGCGTTCTTTTTCTTCCTGCCCTCGCTGCTGTTGTCCGGCTACATGTTTCCGTTTCGCGGGATGCCCGGCTGGGCGCAGGACGTTGGCGAATGCCTGCCGCTGACCCATTTTCTGCGCATCGTGCGCGGCATCCTGCTCAAGGGCAACGGCCTCGCGGAATGCGCGCCGGACTTGTGGCCGATTGGGTTGTTCGTGGCGGTGGTGTTAACTCTCGGCATCAAGCGTTACCGGCAGACGTTGGATTGATTATTGGCATCATCAACACAACTTCTTGTTGACCAATAAGTTTCGCACTAAACTTGCAAATTCCCGTCACTTCGGTTCTCCTAGGCCGAAATGTGGCGACTGAGTTGCCTGATTTTAGCGATAGCGGTGGCCTCGACCGGCTGGCTGATGGCCAGTCCGGAGTCTGGCGAGGTGAACCTGGATTATGTGATCAAGCGCGCGGAGGAGCGGGCGCACCACCCGTTTCACTCGCCGCGCGCCGACCTGCCGAAGGTGCTGCGGCAGGACAACCTGGATTACGACAAATACCGGGAAATTCGTTTCCGCCGCAACCAGGCCTTGTGGCGGGCGGAGAACCTCCCCTTCCGCATCGAATTTTTCCACCCGGGCTATCTCTATCAGGAACCGGTGCACGTGTATGAATTCACGGAGGCCTATTTGCAACCGATCCGGTTCGTGCAGGATTTTTTTGATTACGGCGATCTGAATATTCAAAATGAAATTCCCGCCAACACCGGGTACGCCGGTTTTCGCGTCCTGTATCAACTGAACCAGACCAATCAATGGGACGAGCTCGGCGCCTTCCTCGGGGCGAGTTATTTCCGGTTGCTGGGCCAGGACCAGCGTTACGGCCAGTCCGCACGCGGGCTGGCCTTGAACTGCGGTGAAATGGACCGGCCGGAGGAATTTCCCATCTTCACCGACTGGTGGCTTGGCAAGCCGAAGGCAGACGATGCAGAGCTGACGCTGTTTGCCCTGCTCGACAGCGTCAGTTGCACCGGCGCCTATCAATTGGTCATCCATCCGGGCGACACCACCGTGGTGGATGTGACCGCGGTGCTGTTTTTCCGCGAACCGAACGAAATTCCCGCGACAACTCCCAACCCGCAACTGCCCATCAAAACCATCGGGCTGGCGCCGTTGACCAGCATGTTTTGGTACGGCAAAAACTCGGAACGCAAGTTTGATGATTATCGCCCGGAGGTGCACGACGCCGACGGGTTGCTCGTTCATATGGGCAATGGCGAGGTGCTCTGGCGGCCCCTGGACAATCCGTCCGTCCTACGTCATCAAATTTTTCATGCGCCGGACATCCGCGGTTTTGGTCTGCTGCAACGTGAACGCTCCTTTGTCGCGTATCAGGACATGTTCAACCTGTTTCAATCGGAACCCAGCGTCTGGGTGGAACCGCACGGCGACTGGGGTGACGGTGATTTGCACCTCGTCGAATTGAGCGCAAAGTATGAAGGCTTGGACAACATCGTCGCGTTCTGGGATCCGAAAAACAAACCGGCGCCGATGCAACCGTACCGCCTGGGTTACACGCTCTACTGGGAATCCGGCAAGGCGGACCTGGCCCTTTCCGAAAACCGGGTCGTGGCCACGCGCATCGGCCTCGATTCCGATGATTCCACCGCCCGGCTGATCATGATTGATTTTGCCGGACCCCGGCTGGATGCCATTTCGCAGGACAATCCGCCGGCGGCCATCGCCAATTGCAGCACCAACGCCGCCATTGTGGATAATCAGGTGTTGCGCAATACTTTTCTCAATACGTGGCGTGTCGTTTTGAAAATGCAGCCGAAACCCGGCAACACCAATCCGGTGGATATCCGGTGCACATTGCAAAATGGAACAAACATTCTGAGCGAAACCTGGACCTACCAATGGAGTCCACCTTGACCGGTTCGGAAACGCTGACGGATGTCTCCGGCAAACTGGCTGGCCGGCCGTTGGAAGAGTGGAATGCCGCCTATGCCAAGGTGGAAAATTATTTCCACGCCCTGCGCATTCGCAACAAGGCGTTGCTCGGCCAGCTGGTGCTCCGGGTGCTCGAACGCGCGATGAAGCGGGCACCCGCCGAGCCGGACCGTTCCACCACCCAGATCGCCGCCGAGGAAATGGACCGCATTGTCACCGAATGGTTCGCCGCCGTCCTGCAGGAACCGCCGACCAACGCCGACCAGATGCTTTCCACGCGCGGGCGGCTGGCCCTGCTCCTCGCCGACATGCCCGGCAAATGGCAGGATCAATTCCTCCGGCCCGGCCCCTGGCCGGTGGAATTCGTCGGCGCCATGCGCGAAACCTATCTGCGCGCCGGCCCGGATTTTCAGCTTTCCAAAATGACGGCGCGTCCGTTTGACCTCGGCCCCCTCACCACCCTGACCAACCTGGGCCGCGTTCCCTATTTGAAAATGGCCCTGGCCTGGACCCTCTTTGCGCTGTTGCTGGGCGCTATTTTCTATTTCACCCACTGAACCCATGCCGGGCGCCATTCCCCAGTCCGCTCCCGCACCGGGCCAGTCATCACCGCTGGTTTTGACCCCCCTGCCACGGGTTCACCGCGGCTGGCGCGTGTTTGTTTTTTACTCCTCCGCCCTGCTGTTGACGGGAATGGTCTCGATGCTGTTCGCCGATCTGCTCTGGCGCACGGGCTGGTCCGCCTCGCGGACCGTGCTGTTCATCCTGTTCGTCATTTTGTTCCTGCTGATCGCCATCGGCGGCATGCATGGCGTTTACGGCTTTGTCCTGCGCGCCTTCGGAGATCCCCGACGCATCACCCAGACGGATTACCGCGCCCAAAGCATTGCCGGCACCAGCACCGCCATTGTTTTTCCCATCCATAACGAAAACATCGTCCGGGTCTATGAAGGCCTGCGCGCCACCTATGAGTCGCTCGAAAAAACCGGACAGCTGGAACACTTTGACTTTTTTATTCTCAGCGATTCCACCGATCCGGACAAATGGGTGGAGGAAGAGCGGCGCTGGTACGATTTGATCCACGAACTCGACGCGCTGGGCCGGGTTTATTACCGCCGGCGGACGGACAATGAGGGCCGCAAGAGCGGCAACGTGCGCGATTTCCTCAACACCTGGGGCCGCCGCTATCGCTATTTCCTGGTGTGCGACGCCGACAGCGTCATGCGCGGCGAAACCCTCGTGGATTTGGTGAAGCTGATGGAGGCGCATCCCACCGTCGGCCTGGTGCAAACCGTGCCGGCGCTCGTCAACGCGGAATCACTCTTTGGCCGCATCCAGCAATTTTCCAACCGCCTTTACGCGCCACTGTTCATCGCCGGCCTGAATTACTGGGCGCTGGATCTGGGAAATTATTGGGGACACAACGCCATCATCCGCACCGAACCCTTCATGCAATTCTGCGACCTGCCGCAATTGCCCGGACGGAAACCTTTTGGCGGCCAGATTTTGAGCCATGATTTCGTCGAAGCCGCACTGCTGTCGCGGGCCAACTGGGAGGTCTGGCTCGCCTATGATCTCGAAGGCAGCTACGAGGAGGCCCCGCAGGGGATGATTGAAAATGCGCAGCGCGAACGCCGCTGGTGCCAGGGCAACCTGCAGCACGGCCTGGTGCTGTTTGCCAAGGGGCTTCGCGGCGTAAACCGGTTGCATCTGCTGCTCGGCATCTGCGGCTATCTCGCCGGGCCGCTGTGGCTGATGTTTCTGCTGACGTTCAACTGGATCCACTGGTATCAAAAATACACCGGCCTGTCGAACATCACCGTCCATGCGTTTACACCGTTTTTGAATCTGAGCGGCACCGCGCACGCCCTCCTGATTTTTACCATCTGCATGGGCTTCCTTTTCCTGCCCAAGGCCCTGGCATTGATTGACCTCGCGTTTGATTGGGAACGCCGCCGCGCCTTTGGCGGCCTGGCTCGCACCTCGGTCGGCGTCGTGGGCGAAACCATATTTTCGACGCTCCACGCTCCGTTGCTGATGCTCTGGCACACGCGTTTCGTCGCCACAAACCTGTTTGGCTTCAGCGTGGGCTGGAGCCAGCAGAAACGCGGCCCCGACGGAACCACCTGGCCATTCGCCATCCGGCGGCATTGGGGACATACCTTGATCGGCCTGGTGTGGGGCGTGTTCATGTGGCGGTTGAATCAATATTTATTCTGGTGGTTCACGCCCATATTCACCGGCATGGTGCTTTCCATTCCCCTCAGCGTCTGGACCAGCCGGCGCAGCCTTGGTGCCCGCGCGCGAAAACTGGGATTATTTCTGACGCCGGAAGAAACCAAACCGCCGCCGGAGCTGGTCTCTTTGCGCTCCCAGATGAAAATTCACGAAATCACCGCCGACAACACCCCGGCCCGTCCGCACGCCGGTCTGGCGGAAGCGGTGCTGGATCCTTACGTCAATGCGATTCATGTTTCGCTGTTGCGCGAAAAGCGGCTCAATCCCGTTTATGCCGAACAACTGGCCCGACTCGGCGTCGGACGTGAAGAGGTCCGTATCCTGGGAGAAAAATTGCTGGCGGCCGGTCCGGCCGCATTGACCGCCGCGGAACGGCTTTTGATCATGACTGACGCGCACGCATTGGTCTGGTTGCATCGGCAATCGTGGCTGCGTTCGGGCGAATCCCTCGCGCCGTGGTGGCGGGCGGCCATTCAGGAATACAGCCGCCGCGACTGATTGAGTCCACCGGCCATAATTCCCGCCAGACCAGACCTGAAATGATGTCATCGATCGTCCGCCCATGAGTTCCCAATATTTCCATCGTCTGACACCTGCCTTCCTCGCGCTCGTAATTGCGAGCCTCGGTCGCGCGCAAATGACGGTGACACCCGACCGGCCCGGTGGCGTTTATCAGGTCGGCGATACCGTTCACTGGACCGTCGGATGGAAAGGCGAATCAAACGCCCCAGCGGCCCATTTCGAGCTCAAAAGCGGCGGGCTCACCGTCGTCGGACAAGGTGACTTGAATTTCAGCAATGAGGTCGCCGGAATCGAGACCCGGTTCGATGCCCCCGGCACCATGCTGGTGGAAGTGGAATGGCAGCCGGAAAGCGACACCCATCGCGCCGTGGGCGGCGCCGTTGCCGCGCCAGACCGCATCCGGCCGGCGGCACCGCCGCCGGCGGATTTCGCCGCGTTCTGGAAAGCCAGGGTGAAGGAGTTAAACCGGGTATCGGCGGATCCCAAACTTGAGGCGGCCGCCAGCGAAAAACCCGGCGTGACGTATTGGAAAATCACCATGAACAATATCCGCGGAACACATGTCGAGGGCCAGCTCGCCCGTCCTCAAAAAGGTCAAAAGTTTCCGGCGTTGCTCATCTTGCAGTGGGCGGGAGTATACGGATTGCAGAAAAACTGGGTGACGGACCGGGCGGCGGAAGGCTGGCTGGCGCTGAACCTTGGGCCGCATGACCTGCCAATTGAGGAACCGACCAATTTTTACGACGGTCAATTTGCCGGGGCGCTCAAGGATTACTGGTCCATCGGCAATGCCGATCGTGACACGAGTTACTTTTTGCGGATGTACTTGTCCTGCTATCGCGCGGTCGAATACCTGAAGACGCGAACGGATTGGAATGGCAAAACGTTGGTGGTGATGGGCGACAGCCAGGGTGGACAACAGGCCATCATGATTGCCGGGTTGGATCCCCAGGACATCACGGCTGTGCTGGCCCTGGTGCCGGCAAACGGCGATACCCTCGCACCCGAGGCCGGCCGCGCCCCTGGCTGGCCACATTGGTATTTCAACACGGAAGGCAAGGACCCGGCCAAAGTGCGCGAAGCCAGCCGCTATTATGACATCGCAAACTTCGCCCGGCGCATCCGATGCCCCGTACTGGTCGGACTGGGATTGAGAGACGAAACCTGTCCGCCAGCAAGCGTACTGGCGGCGGTGAATGGAATCACCGCGCCGAAAGAGGTGATCATTCTCCCGACATCCGGCCACCAAGATGAGCACGGAACACAAAGTTACTACAATCAGCGCCGTTACCGCGGCTGGCTGCCCGCCTTGCAACAAGGCAAACCGGCGCCGATTGAGCAACCCTGAACCGTCCGGACAATTTCCGAGGCCGGACGTTACGGGGCCGGAATGATTTCAATCCCGTTGATTTCGGGACTTTGGATGTTGGTGGTAAAGGTAATGTCGAGTTTGCCGTCGGTCACGACCACGTCGTTGACCGTTTCGACATAGGCAGTTTGTGCGCCGCCGGCAGCCTTCCAGACGTCAATATCCTTCAATTCGTGGCCACCGACCGTGACCGAAAATACGCGTTGTCCTTCCCCGCTGATTTCACTGTAGGTTTCGGCAAAATGCAATTTCACCGTGTATTTGCCATTGGGAACCGCCTGGGAAAACGCAGTCATGCCGTAGTGTTCGGTGCGGTAAATCGCCTGGTCCGGCGTGTTGGTGATTTGCAGCGCGTCCCCCCGATCCGCGGTGTCGCCATCCGCAAAACCCTGATCCGGAAGCCAGACGTTGCCCACCGAATCGGTGTATGAGCCGGAAGCGCCGGCATCAATACGAATGATTTTTGCCACCGAAGCCGTCTCGTTGGTCGTGGCTGGCGCCGGAGTCGCCTCCGGAGCTGCCGCAGCCGGTGCGGCGGTGGTTGCCGCCGGCGCGGCTGCGACCGGCGCCGGTGTGGTTGCCGCTGCCGCAGTTGCGGTTGCGGTTGCAGCAGGCGCTGGCGTGGTTGCGACTGGCTGTTTGCTGGACTGACAGCCAGCGAGCAAAAAGACCGCCAGCAACGAGATCAGCGATCCCGCCGACCTCAGGTTGAGATGATTTTCATGGTTCATAGTGTTCCTGGTTTTTTTTGGTTTGGGTTTTTAAGTGCTTACAGGGATGCTGCAAGCCCGGTTGCTCAACGACAAGAAAAAAACAATTCGGAGCGAACCTTCGTGTTCCCGTTTGGCTCCGGTCATTGTTTATTGAGGCGCAGCAGCAGGGCGCCATGCCCCGGCAACCCGGCGTTCAAAGTCTCCTTGGTGGTTCCCAGGTCCGCTTTCGTCCACAAATCCCGAACCCGATACACGGTCGTGTCAAATCGGGCCTCTCTTTTGGAAAGATCATCGCTGACCTTTTCCGTTTTCCAATCGAACCTCACCTTTTGCGGCCGGGTGCTGCGATTGAGCACGCACATGGCCCAGTCGCCGTCCGCGAGCGGCTTGAACCAGACTTCCAGGACCCCGTCCGAAGAATACTGAAAGCCTTCAATTCCCAGCTTGTCCTGGTCCACCGCGATGGCGTCCAGGTTGGTCAGGATGGTCAGGGTTTCTTTCGACATGCTTCGCAGGTCGTTTCCGGCGATGAGCGGCGCGGCGAGCATGCACCACATCGAAAAATGCGCACAATCCTCGGTCTCCGTCATGCCGTTGCCGACTTCCAGCATGTCGGGATCGTTCCAGTGGCCGGGGCCGGCATATTTTCGCAATCCTTCCTGCTGATCCAGAATTTCCAGCACCCCCCAGGAAAACCATGTGCCGTGATCTTCCTTGCAATCAAAACAGGCATGAATATCGCCGGTGGTGCGCCACAGATTGCCGACAGCTCCGCCCCATTCCCAGGGCTTGTTGTTGCCCCATTCGCAAATGCTGAAAACCATCGGCCGGCCGGCCGCGTACAACGCGTCCCGCATGGTGGTGTAGACCCCCTTGGCATTCAAATCTTCGCAGCCGCACCAGTCGTATTTCAGGTAATCAACGTCCCATTGGGCGTACATCTGGGCGTCCTGATATTCATGTCCCCGGCTCCCGGCATAGCCGCCGCAGGTCTTCGCGCCGCCATCCGAATAAATTCCCAGCTTCAATCCCTTGGAGTGAACATACCCGGCCAGCGCCTTGATCCCCGACGGAAATTTCCTGGGGTCGGCTTGAATAAACCCCTGGCGGTCGCGTTCCCCCTGCCACGTATCGTCAATGTTGATGTATTCGTAGCCGGCGGCCTTCATGCCCGAGGAAACCATCGCGTCAGCCGTTTGCCGGATCAGCTCCTCGTTCACATCCTTGCCAAATTTGTTCCAGCTGTTCCAGCCCATCGGCGGCGTCTGGGCGAGGTTGTCGAATTTCTGGCCATGGGCGCTGACACATGACAGACAGATGAATAGAAGAATTTTTTTCATGGCGGCAACGAGGTCGGTTTTAAAAAGCATGGTCAACACGCAAGGCAATGCAAGACGATAATGTGAATCGCCGGGATTAAGCGCTCCGGCTGGAACATCAAATTCTTCGCGCGTCCACTCCCGGCGCCAGCCGTTCCACATCCTCCCGGTTGACGTCGCCCGGCAGGAACGTAAGCGCGTTGGCCGCGCCCGCAGCGGCGCCCCAGCGGCACGCCTCACCCAAATCGTCCCCGCGCACCAAACGGGAAACCAGCCCGGCGGTGAACGCGTCGCCCGAACCAATGGGGTTCACTGCCTCGATGCGCGGCGAACTGACCCTCCAGAAGATTTTTCCGTCAAAGGCCAGCGTCGGTTCCTGCCCCGCCGTCACGACCACCCGCTGCGCGCCCCGCTCAAACACTTCGCGCATCGCCCGCACGGTCTCCGCCTCGTCCTTGAGCTGTCCCTTCACGGTTGCCGCCAGTTCAGACCGGTTCGGCTTTACCAATCCCGGCCTGGCTTTTAACGCCTCGAGCAAGGCGGTCCCCTGCCCGTCCACCACGGAAAGGGCTCCGGCGGTCTCCGCCCATTGCGTGCAGGTGAAATACAAATTCACCGGCCCGCCACTGACCACGGTTCCCGACATCACCACCGCCCGGCATTCCGCCACCCGGCGGCGGAGGACCGCCATCAGTTTGTCGAAGTCCGCCGGTTCCACCGGCCGGCTTTCCTCCACCAGTTCCGTATGCGTGCCCGCCGCTTCATCAATCACTGTCACGCACTGCCGCGTCCGGGTTGACACCGCCACGAAATCGGATTCGATGTTTTTCTCCGCCAGCGTGGCGCGCAAAAATTCCCCGCGGTCACCGCCAAGAAAGCCGGTCGCCACCGGATGTTCTCCGAGCGCCTTCAACACCTTCGCCACGTTGATGGATTTGCCCGCCGCGCCCTCCAGCGTCGTGGCGGCGCGGTTGACGGCGTCCAGGGTCAGGTTGCGGAACACCATCACCCGCTGCACGGCCGGCGTGGTGCCGAGGCACAGGATTTTCATTGGATTTATTCTGAACGAGTAGCCCCGCGGAGGAAATCAAATTGCGCCGGCCGGGTGCGGAAACAATCCGGCCATCACGCCTCCAACTGGGAAACCACCCTGCCCGTCCAGAGCGAGGCAAATTGGGTGAGCATGACGGAGATGAAAAAAAGGGGAAAACCTTCACCCCACCTTGATGCTGGCGACGCCGCAATGCCGGAGCATTGCCCCAGCCCCCGCGTCAGCCTTCCAGCCTGGCATCCATCGTGACGTTCGCCTTCAGCAGGCGCGAAATCGGACAGCCGAGCTTGGCCACGTTCGCCACCCCCAGAACCTTCGACCGGTCCGCGCCGGGTATCCTGGCCGTCACGTCCAGATGCGAGGTCGTGACCGTCCAGCCCGCGTCCGTCTTCTCCAGCGTGACCGTCGCCGTGGCGGAGATGGATTCGGGCGTAATGCCGGCCTTGCTCAACTCCGCCGAGAACGCCATCGCAAAACAGCCCGCGTGGGCCGCGGCGATCAGTTCCTCGGGATTCGTGCCGATGCCGTTCTCAAAACGCGTGCTGAACGAGTATTGAGTTTCCCGGAGCACGCCGCTCTCGGTGGAGAGACTGCCTTTGCCATCCTTCAATCCGCCGTGCCAGATTGCCGTTGCTTTGCGATTCATAAATTTTCCTTCCAAGGTTGGAACGGGAACCCGCTCCCCCTGCCGGAGAGACTAGCGCGGGTTCGTGAAAAGCTCAAGCCGGGCGTTTCCGGTCAATCCGCCCTTTTTCAGATTTCATCTTCGGCAAATGCTCCGCGAGACGTTCCAAGGTTTGTTGGCCGCCTTCGATGGCGCCAAATTCCCTGACCACAAAGTCGCGGTCCGACGCCGAGGGGAAGACCATGCGGATGGTCACCCGGGTCCGGCCGGTGGCCACCGCTTCAAAGGTCCAGGTCGCCACAAAACTTGCGCCGGGCCCGCCCTCGCGAGTGCCACCATGCGAATATGCGATGCGCTCCGGCTTCACCACTTCCTTGAAAACACTGTGGTTCGGGTAATTCACGCCATCGGGGCCGTGCATGACATGCTTCCAGACACCGCCGGGCCGCACGTCCATTTCCTCAATCGTGGTGGTGAACCCGCGCGGCCCCCACCACTGGACGACGTGTTCGGGATTGACCATCGCCTCCCACACCAGTTCGCGCGGCGCGTTGAACTCACGCGAAATGACAATTTCACGGTCGGCCGTTTGTTCGGCGGAGTGGTTTTTCTCGGGAATCATTTTTCAGAGGGATTGATTCTTTCAGCCGGGGCGGAGCCTTTTAGGACATCACAATCACCATCCAGGACACGCCGAAACGGTCGGCGACCATGCCAAAGCACGGCGAATAAAAAGTCCTGGCCAGCGGCATCTGTACCTGTCCCCCGTCGGCCAGAGCCGCAAACAACCGCTTCGCCTCGGCCTCGGTGGACGCCGTAAGGGACAACGAGAAGCCCTGGAAACCAGGTTTGCCCGTGCAGCGCCCATCCGAAGCCATCACCGTGTTCCCACCGATGCGCAGGTTCGCATGCATCACCTTGTTGTCAGAACCGGGCGGACACATGCCGGGCTGAGGCGGTTCGGGACTGTCCTTGAAGCGCATGAGCATGTTCACCTCCGCGCCGAGCGCGCGGCGGTAGAACTCGATGGCCTCCTCGCAACGACCTTCAAAGAACAGGTAAGGTTGAATCGTGAAGTTATTTTGGGCTGTGGTCATAATTTGCAGTTGGTTATTTGGTTGGTTTCGATTCGACATATTCCTTCAGACTCGCGCCGATGAGGGATGTCCAGCCCTCCATAAAATTCGTGCGCGCGAAGGCGGGGATGGCAGGGAACGTTTCCAAACCAGTGTGCGTCAGCTTCAGTCGCGTCCGGTCGCCATCCGCATACAATTCAAACGTCACCAGCGAATCGCCGGCATGGCCTTCGTATCGCCAGGTGTAGGCCAGTTTCTTATTGGGGATCACATCGGTCACCCGGCAGTGGTGGATATAATTGAAGCCCTTGTGTTCCACTGCGAACTGGAACTCAAAACCGATTTGCGCCTTGAATTCTTCCAGGTCGAAATACCAGCGCTTCATATCCCGCTTGTTGGTGATGGCCTTCCAAACCAATGCCGCGGGCGCATTAAACGTTCGCTCGATGACAAACGGCTCGGTCCATTGCGCCAGATGCCCGGCGAGGCGTTCCAAACTGAGTGTCATGCCCGCTTTAAACCCGCCGATGTATTTGTTCGCCCCGGCGGTCGTCATCGTGACGCGTGACCGCAGCGTGAGTTTTGTTTTGCCCTTCCGCTCAACCAGGGTGACTTCGTGCAAAAACTCAAACAGCAGTTTTCCCTTCTCATCCAGCGCGCCGCACGCGATCACCAGCCGTTCCGGTGCAGCGATTTCGCGAAACTCGCCGCCCATGGGAAATTCCATTCCATTGGGCGCGCGCATGACGTCATAAATTTTACCGCCGGGCCGGGCGTCCCATTCGCAAACCGGATTACTGAATCCCTTCGGGCCCCACCATTGCGCCAAATGTTTGGAATCAGTCCACGCCTGGAAAACGAGCTCGCGCGGCGCGTCGAACTCGCGCGTAATGATGAATTCCTGGCCGAGACCGTCGGCGGCGGCTTGGTTTTTTGTGGTCACGTTTCCCCGCTTTTTCACCTATTGGTCAATTTTTGATTTTGTTTTGTTCAATCAAGGTGGCAAATTTCGCCACCAGGGAATTCCATCCATGATTGTGCTGGTCGGAATCTTCCTGGTCGGGGAAGCCTTCGTGGACCAGCGTCAGGCGCGTGGTTTTGCCCAGATCTTCAAAATCCACCGTCACCACGCTGTCCGGCATCGCGTAATGCTCCCATTGCCAGGTGAATTGCAGGCGTTCGTTCGGGACAATTTGTTTGTAGGTGCCGACGGCAATATGATCGCCGTTCTGGGAAACCATGTGGACGCGATACGACCCGCCGACCCGCACATCCGCGGACAGGCTCCGGCATTCGACTTCTTCCGGGCTGAACCATTGCGCCAGTTGTTTCGGCTCGGTCCAGGCCCGGTACACCAGCCCGCACGGGGCCTGGATGACGCGGGTTACGCTGACCTTTCGGCCGGCAGTTTGTTTGACGGGATTAGTGCTCATGTTTTTTCTCCTTGGTTTGTAGTTTTTTTAGATATTCGTCCAAACGATCCAGGCTCCCCCCCCAGAAACGGCGATATTCCTCAATCCACTGCGACGCCTGCTTCATCGGCGCAGCCTCCAATTTCAGCCGATGCACCCGCCCCTTGCGGCGGCGGCGGATCAATCCGGCGTCTTCCAGCACGCGCAAATGCTTCGAAACCGCCGGCAGCGACATGGCATACGGCCGCGCCAGATCCGTGACGCACCGGTCGCCGTGGGCGAGGTGCTCCAGGATATGCCGGCGCGTCGGGTCCGCCAGCGCCGCAAATGTGCGGTTCAACAATCGCGGTGAACATTTAACCATATGGTTAAGTATTAACGTGTCATGACCAACCATGCAAGCAATATTTTAGGGCGCGTTTGCTTGATTAAACGGGGGTTTGACCCTCCCATGTCACTTTCTTCGTCGCATCAATGCCCGGCTTGCTGACGGTGGCACTTTTGCTCATGATGGTGCCAGGCCATTGCCCTTGGCGATCAACCTAAAAATCGTGACGTGCTAAAGGTGCCTTCACAAGCTGCCCCACCCCGGCGGTATCGCGTCGAGCTGATCACCGCGGAATCCGAGGCATCGCGCCTGGTGCGTCACCGGCGTTTGATTCGGTTTCCGCAGCTCACGATGCCGCTGTTGGCGGGCTGCACGCCAGGCCACTGGGAGGTCAGCCACACGGATGAGATCGTCCAGCGCGTGGATTTCGACCGGCGCGTGGATCTGGCCGGCATCACTGCGAACACCCCGGCCGCCCCGCATGCTTACTCATTGGCCGCGGAATTTCGCCGGCGTGGCGTGCCGGTCGTGATTGGCGGGCCGCACGCAACGCTGCTGCCCGGGGAGGTGCTGGAACATGCCGATGCGGTGGTGATTGGCGAAGGCGAGCTGGTCTGGCCCGAACTTCTGGCGGACTTTGAGCGCGGCGAACTCAAACGCATTTACCAATCCTGCGCCCTGCCGGATCTGAAGAAAATGCCGGCGCCGCGCTGGGATTTGATCAAGGGCCGCGGGTATGGCAAAGGCGTGACCATTGCCACGCGCGGCTGTCCGTTTGCGTGCGACTATTGCACGGTTCCCCAGATGTATCAGCGCCGCATGCGCTATCGGCCCGTCGGCGAAGTCGTGGACGAAATCCGGCGGATGCCCGGGCGCGCCCTCATCCTGTGGGACGACAACCTCGGCGCCAATCACGACTACGCGAAGGAATTGTTCGCGGCCATCGCGCCGCTGAAACGCTGGTGGACGAGCCAATGCACCGCGGACGTTGCGTTCGACGACGAGTTTCTGTCGCTGGCGGCGCGCAGCGGATGCAAGGCGCTGTTCCTGGGTCTGGAAACGATTTCCCAGGCGAGCCTGAACGTCGCCAACAAGCGGCACAACCGCGCGGACGAATATCGCGAAGTCATCCGGCGATTTCACCATCATGGCCTGGCGGTGCAGGCCGGCGTCGTCTTCGGATTCGATCATGACGACCGCTCTATTTTCCGGACGACGGTCGAGTTTTTTCGCTCGGCCGGGCTGGATTCCGCCACGGTAAGCGTGTTGATTCCCTTTCCGAATACCCCGCTGTTCCGGCGGCTCGATGCGGAGGGACGGATCCTCACGCGGGACTGGTCAAAGTATAACGGCAAGAAAGACGTGGTCTTTCAGCCGGCGCTGATGTCGCCGCGCGAGCTGTTGATGGGCATGGAATGGGCGGCCCGGCAGTTCTATTCCCTGGGTTCCATCCTCGAACGAATGGCCCGCTCACGTACGGGCCTGTGGTGGAACTTGGCGCGCAACGTGGGTTATCACCTGGCTCTGCGAAATTTTGACAACGCGGGCTTCAATCCGGAATGCGTTCCGGGAGGACAAGCCGTCGGCCCGCAGGAACTGGAGACGATCCATGCGGTGATGAACCAATGACCCAGGGTAGCTCGTGCCTCGCAACCCTGGGCTTTGGTACGGAATCCCGTTGGGATTCAAAAGCGGCGTTCAACCCACAGCAACCGCCGGACATCCCGCGCGGGATGGAGATGGCGAAAACATTCGGGCTGGAAAACCTGTGCCGCCCGGCGTGTGAATACAAATCTGGTTGCATTCCGGCCAAAGCTGGAGCCCACGAAGGTATCCTTCGTTAACAGGCTGCTGCAAAACCGGGTAATTTCTCCCTGAACCGTTTTTTGGTCATGGTTAAATCCATTACTGGTCACTGCGGAGCGCCGATTTTTACCCGGCGACTGCCGCGGTTGACTGCTTTGACCG